>JGI24723J26617_10000238_pt1 | contig 55077 bp, 45 predicted proteins | sample Cruoilmetagenom6_FD_26617 | JGI IMG/M metagenome (IMG submission 26617) | reverse complement strand
ACTTCTGCGTCCCAGCCTGGTTCGACGATGATGGTTGCGTGAGGCTCGATGATGAAAGTTGGACCTTTGAGAATGTCCCCAGGCCGCAATGCCTCGCGCAGATAGACTGAGGCGTCGTGCCACTGGCCTTGAGAATAAAACCGCGTGATACGGTCCGCTACAGCTGGGCCGATGCGTTTGGCGTATACTCCAATACTCTCGTCGACCTTCGCATCCTTGCCAATGGTTTCCACCGATAAGGCTTCAATGATGATGTCACGGTGTGGATCGACAAAACCAAAGCGCTGTCGGTGCGCATCTTCAAAAGCTGCGCGCATATTGCTGAATGTGTAATCGACGATCAGGGCTGTATCCGTACCTGCATAACGCAGGTGAAGCCGGGAGAGTGTTTCTGTCTGACTTGCCGTCAAACCCTGGGCGGACAATTGCTGGCGGTTTGTCGTTGCCAACCGGTCAATAATGGGAGCGAGAGCGTCGAGAGCATCTGCTTCCAACGTCTTTTCAATTGCTTCTTCGCGGGCGCTGCGAATGTTGGCGAGCCCCATGCCATAGGCGGAGAGAATGCCTGAGAAAGGATGGAAGAAAATTTTTGACATGCCGAGCGCGTCTGCGACCAAGCAGGCGTGTTGACCACCAGCGCCGCCAAAGCACGCCAAGGCATAGTCCGAAACATCATGGCCGCGCTGTACGGAAATTTTCTTGATCGCTTGCGCCATGTTCTCAACCGCGATGGCGATATAGCCGTCTGCAATCTGCTCAAGACTATGATCTGCAATGAGATCCGCTTGGGTTTCAAATTGTTGCCGTGCTGTTTTTGCATCTAGCGGTGCATTGCCGTTCGGTCCAAACACGGAGGGGAAATAGTCGGGCAAAAGTTTGCCCAATGCAACATTGGCGTCTGTGACGGTGAGAGGACCGCCGTTGCGATAGCTTGCAGGACCGGGGTTCGCGCCCGCACTGTCGGGCCCTGCGCGGAGCCGCGCGCCATCAAACTGGAGAATGGATCCGCCACCTGCCGCCACGGTATGAATTTGCATCATAGGAGCGCGCATGCGCACACCCGCAACCTCCGTTTCAAAGGTGCGCTCCAACGTGCCTGCATAATGGCAAACGTCGGTTGACGTGCCGCCCATGTCAAAGCCGATGATTTTGTCAAAGCCCGCCATGGCTGCTGTTTCAACCGCGCCAACAACACCACCTGCCGGCCCGGAAAGGATTGCATCTTTTCCCTCAAAAAAGCGGGAGTCGGTCAGACCTCCGGAACTTTGCATGAAAAACAAGCGCGGTGCTTCGTCGCCATCGACCGTGTTCAACACAGATGACACTTGTTCAACATAACGCCGCAAAATGGGGGAGAGGTATGCGTCGACAACGGTGGTGTCACCCCGTCCAACGAACTTCATTAGCGGGCTTATTTGGTGGCTGGTTGAGATTTGGGTAAAACCAACGTCGCGGGCGATTTCAGCCGCGCGTGTTTCGTGGGTGTGATAGCGATAGCCATGCATGAAGCAAATGGCCACTGCGCGAAGGCCTTTGGCGTAAGCGGTTTCCAGCGCTGTCCGGGTTTCATATTCATCTAGCGGCTTGAGAACCTGTCCTTCAGCGGTCACACGCTCAGTCACCTCAGCCGCTATTTCAAATAACATGGTGGGCTTTTCGATGTTCAGTTTGAAAAGATGAGGACGGTTTTGGTAGCCGATTCTGAGGGCGTCGACGAAACCACGTGTGGTGAGGAAAAGCAGGCGGTCGCCTTTGCGTTCCAGCAGCGCGTTGGTGGCGACAGTTGTTCCCATTTTGATGGCGTTGATTTGGGCCGTCGGAAAAGGGCCATCAGCCGGGACTTGAAGCAGCTCACGCATGCCTTGGAGGGCTGCGTCGTCATATCTCTCAGGGTTTTCGGACAGGAGTTTGTGGGTCTTCAGGGCACCAGAAGGTGCGCGCGCGACAATGTCCGTAAAGGTGCCGCCACGGTCGATCCAGAAGTCCCATTTTCCTGCTTGGCTCATTTTTGTTACTTTGATTTTTTGAAAACCAGTTTTTTAGGATGTGAAAAGGTGGTCTACTGCATGCAACATTTCTAAGTGGAATACCGGCTAAAGGATAGTGGCACATGACTAAAGTGTTTGGTTTGCATCTCCTCATAATGCTTGTTTGCTTATCTTGGGGGGTAGTTGGGCAAGCTAATTCCGCTGGGGCTGAGTTGCCAGACCCAGTGGCCATAAATGCAGAGCTCATGACCCGAAACGATGAAAGGCGATCTTCACGCATCGGCGATGTCGTCCATGAAGATCGTCGTGTCTTGTCGACTGTGAACCTTGTGCCGACGCGGAATGTGAGTGACGCATGTGACTCTGGTTGGTGTCATTCACTGAATATTGACAAGCCGCTGGTTTTTGCGGGGTATGGTCCTCGAATTTTTTGCACGACGACTCAATCAGGCAAGCGCGATACACTGTTTTCTGACTATCCGTCTTATTCGTGCATTCAGCGTAGTAGTACCACCGGTCTACCTGATGGTATTTTTGGACTGAAAGAACTTTCCAATAGTATTTCAGTTCGACCCTCAAAGCTTCCTTCTTCTGTTCAAATTCGAGTTGTTGAGACTCCTTTAAGTGAATACCCAGATTGGTTGATCCGAACAGGCCGTAACTACATTGATGGATTGTTTCGTGTTCGCTTCCTCGGACTGCAAGAAGGTAAAATCGTTTTCGAGATTGAGCACGAACCAGAACTACCGGGTTCTGCTCCGAGTAATGTCCAACGAATTCAATTTGATATGAGTGATAAGGAGATAATCAGATTGCCGCTCATCAAGGAAGGGACTGATTATTCTGAAATTGATACTGGCCGAATGAGGCTGGATGGGACTTATTATTCAGGTATCATCATGACAGTGTTCCACGTCGACGCAGAGAGCATTGAATATGAAATTCGCAATGACAATAAGCTGATCCAGCTGCATCAGAATGGATTTTGGCAAATTAGGGCGAATGGGGAAGGTGTTGAGGTCCAGACACGTTACCGTTGAATGACGCTCTTCAATCAATTTTGTTGTCCTAAGGGCAATTAAAATAATGTCGCATGGCGCATAAACTGGGTCGCGCTGCTGCACAAATCACAGTAAGGTGCGGCGCATGTCGATTTGGGGAAAATTAGCCGGAGCTGCTGCCGGGCTCGCTGTAGGCGGGCCATTGGGAGCACTTGTGGGCGCAGTTGCAGGGCATTTTGCCGTGGACCGCAACTTGCGCGATGATCAGGTGGTGTTCACCGTCGCGTTGATTGGCCTTTCCGCCAAAATGGCAAAAGCCGATGGCACGGTAGATCAGTCGGAAATCAAAGCGTTTGAAGAGATTCTTCAAGTACCTGAAGCTGAAAAGAAAAACGTTTCGCGGATCTATGCCATTGCCCAAAAAGACGTGGCGGGCTTTGAATCCTATGCGGAGCAAGTAGCCAGTATCTACAAAGATAAGCCGGGCGTTCTGGANGATGTGCTGGATGCGCTTTTTCACATCGCAAAAGCGGATAATGAAATTCACCCGAGCGAGCTGGAGTTCATTGAGCGGGTTGCGGATATTTTTGGTTTTTCTGAACTTGAGCGCAATCGGATCAAGGCAAGCCACTTGGGCGCGGACAGCGAAGACCCGTTTCTGATTTTGGGTGTGACGGCTGATATTTCAGATGAAGATTTGAAAACAGCTTATCGGCGCTTGGTGCGCGAAAACCACCCCGACATGCTGGTTTCACGCGGTGTGCCGGAAGAGTTTCTTCACCTTGCAGAAGAGAAACTTAAAGCGATTAACACCGCCTATGAGCGCATCACAAAAGATCGAAAACAGTAAAACAAGAGGGTGAGGAATAGGCGGATGGTCAACGAAGCAAAAAAATGGACCTCCGGACTTTCTTCTGCTGCGATCTGTCATTCCACTAGCCATTTCAAGTCTTTCTGCCGGATGAGCGGCCAATTTTATGACGCGTGAACACACTGCTTTTATGATTCTGATCAATCTCATCTGGGGTTTNGCTCTGGTTGCGGGAAAGGTCAGCCTTGAGCATTTTCCTCCATTCTTGTTTGCNGGACTGCGCTTTGGNCTTGTGATCCTGGTGCTGTTCCCGTTTCTGCGCATCGTTAAAGGAAGCATGCGCGAAATTGTCATTATTGCGCTGTGTGCAGGGCCGTTGGGGTTTGGGTTTTTCTTTCTGGGTCTTGCACTGGCAGAGGCGTCTGTCGTTGCCATCGTGACGCAATTAGGCGTGCCAATTTCAGCTGTTTTGTCAGTGATTTTCCTCAAAGAAGAAATTCACTGGCGGCGCTGGCTTGGCATTGGCCTGGCCTTTTTGGGCGTCATGATCATGAGCTTTGATCCAGCCGTCTTCAATTTTGTGACAGGCATCATTTTCATTGGAATTTCCGCTTTCATCGGGTCGGTGGGCACAATTTTCCAGCGGCAGATTAAAAATGTTGGTGTGTTTGAACTGCAAGCTTGGGTCGCTGTCATTGCCGCACCACTTTTGCTGGGTGCGTCCTTTGCCCTGGAAGGAGATCATCTGGAGATCATGGAGAGCGCCAGCTTGCTCGCATGGGCCGGGATCTTTTATGTGGCGTTCGCCTCTAGTCTTGTTGGCCATGCGGGGATTTATTATCTCCTGCAACGTTATGAAGTATCGCAAACCGCGCCTTTGACGCTCTTAGCACCGCTGTTCACGGTCTTTTTTGGTGCTACGATGCTTGGTGATACGATCACCTCACGCATGATTATCGGTGGGCTCGTGTCGCTTATCGGTGTGTTGATTGTGAATATCCGGCAAGCGCGCAAGGAGAAACCATTTGTCGATGTCGATCTGCGATAAAATTTCCCACTGGCCGTCGCCTAATTTCAATGATCGGCAGGGTGGGGCGGCTGACATGCTGCTGATGCATTATACGGGCATGGAAAGCGGCGAGGGCGCGTTGGACCGGCTATGTGACGCCGCCGCACAGGTAAGTGCGCATTACCTCGTGTTTGAAGACGGGCGCATTGTCTCAATGGTCGATGAGGACAACCGTGCCTGGCACGCGGGTGTTGCCAATTGGGCAGGCGAGAGTGACATCAATAGCCGTTCCATCGGTATTGAGATCGTCAACCCAGGGCACGAGTTTGGCTATCCTGATTTTCCGGCTGAGCAAATGACCGCNGTGATGGCCTTGTCGCAAGATATTGTATCGCGGCTCAACATATCTGCCACACGTGTTCTTGCGCATTCAGATGTGGCTCCTGGCCGGAAGGCAGACCCGGGTGAAAAATTTCCGTGGGCAGCGTTGGCGACTTTGGGCGTTGGTCATTGGGTCGAGCCGGTTGAGCTTATCAATGGGCCTGTGATGGCTATGGGCGACAGGGGAGACAATGTCGCCGAGCTGCAGTTTCAGCTGGCTGACTATGGTTATGGTATTGTCGTGGATGGACAGTTTGGAGAAGTGACGGCAGAAGTGGTCACTGCTTTTCAAAGGCATTTTCGGCCGGAGCGGGTGGATGGTGCCGCCGATCTTTCAACCCTCGGCACTCTTCGCTTGTTAAGAGATGCGCGCTGAACCCGATTAAGGGATCAGGATCACGCGACCAAAAGCTTTGCGTGCTTCAATGTGAGCGTGTGCTGCCGCTGCATCTTTCAAGGCAAACTCTTGATCAAGAACGACTTTGAGTTTTCCGGCNGCNACATCGTCCACATGGCCCTGGATCATGTCGTGGGCCCGGTTTGAGAAAATCTCCGCCCCAAGGAAGACACCGGAGAGGCGTTGATTGNCGCCCATCATTGTGCCGACAGCAGCTTTCATAATATTTCCCTGTTTGAATGTTGTGTGTCGCCAAGCTGGGGCTTGAGCGAGGCTGTCACAAGCGGCATCGGCAAAATAGTCGGTCTCGACAACAGGCCACGCGAGGCGTATTGCTTGGGCAGGTCAGATGGCTGGATGATCGCTGTTTTCAGCAATGGGAACAGAGGAAAGTCCGGGCTCCACGGAAGCACGGTGCCGGGTAACTCCCGGCGGGGGCGACCCTAGGGATAGTGCCACAGAAAGCAAACCGCCTGCGCTTGCGTTCAGGTAAGGGTGAAAGGGTGCGGTAAGAGCGCACCGCCACGCTGGCAACAGGGTGGGCACGGTAAACCCCACCGGGAGCAAAACCAAATAGGGATGGCGGACGGTGTTTTCACTGTCAGGTCTGTTTTCGGATCGTCATCCGGGTTGGTTGCACGAGGCGTTCAGCGATGGGCGTCCCAGATGAATGGTCATCGGCTAGTGGATTTTGTCCACTGGTACACAGAACCCGGCTTATAGGCCATCTGACCTTTTTCCTTCTTCAACGAGTGGTGCTCAAACGGTATCGCTCACCCAAGATGTCGTGGGTTCAGCTATAGTAACGCGGGTTGTTCTTCTTATGTTCTCAAATGAGAAAGGTTAACAGAGCTGGTAAAAAAGGCTTCTATGCCGCTCAAACCCACGACTTTACTGGTTAATCCCGTTGACGCCCATAGTATCCCATGATATCCCATACTATCCCGTAAGAAGGAGGGCTCGGCCCAGATGCGGCCAGTAATGGAGGGTCAGAGCTTCTTCTTACACGGGGCAAAAAGAGGCATCTAGGCTCTTTTGGTGTGATGTAGGTATGTACGGTAATTTGGGGGGCGAACGGGGCATGTTGTCGTTCCGGGGCACATATACAAACAAAATTGACGCGAAAGGCCGGGTTTCCGTGCCTGCGAAATTTCGTGGTGTGACCGCTGCTCAAGAGTTTTCTGGTATTATTTGTTTCCCTTCACTGAGCGATGCTTGCATTGAGGGTGGTGGTCCTGATCTTGATGCTGAGATCGACATGATGTTGAACCAGCTCGATCCATTTTCCCGTGAACGCAACGTGTTGGCGAACATGTTGAAAGCCCAATCTGCTGAACTGATGTTTGATGCGGATGGGCGGGTGAGCCTGCCTGAGATGTTGACGGTAAAGGCGGGTATCACGGATCAGGTTACTTTCGTTGGTCTCGGTACCAAGTTTCAGCTTTGGGAACCAAAAGCTTATGAGCGATATCTTGCCGATGTTTTGGCTGAGGCGAGTGGGCATGGGTCGCTTTTAAAGAGTCCCTATGCTGTTTCCCCGCCTGGGGTTGTGCCGTCCTCCGGTCAGGGGGGCAACACCTGATGCAGCAGCCAGCAATTTCCCCTCATTTCCCGGTCATGCTGGCTGAAGTGTTGGACGTGCTCGCGCCAAAGGATGGCGCTCTCTATATCGACGGAACTTTTGGTGCTGGTGGGTACACGCGTGCGATTTTGAACGCCGCTGATTGTCATGTCTGGGCAATTGATCGTGACCCGACAGCCATTGAACGTGGCCGGACGATGGAAAAAGAATTCGACGGACGTCTTATACTTGTTCCCGGATGTTTTGGCGATATGCACGAATTGATATCGCCTATGTTAGCTGCCGGTGGTCGCAATGGTGTTGATGGTGTGGCGCTGGATGTTGGCGTCTCGTCCATGCAGCTTGATCAAGCTGAACGCGGTTTTTCGTTTCAAAATGATGGACCATTGGATATGCGAATGAGCGGTCAAGGCCTCAGTGCTGCCGATGTGGTGAACGGTTTTGAAGAAGATGACCTCGCGAGCATTATCTATTTTTATGGCGATGAGAAACGCTCGAGGGCGATTGCAAAAGCGATTGTTGCACGTCGTTCAGACATGGTTTTTGAACGCACTGGTGATTTGGCTGTCCTAATTTCGGAAGTGATGGGGCCAAAAGCACGGGCTGACCGCGTGCACCCGGCGACGCGCACTTTTCAAGCGTTGCGCATTTTTCTCAATGATGAGCTAGGTGAGCTTGCGCGAGGGCTTGGCGCGGCAGAGGCATTGCTTTGCGAAGGCGGGCGTCTGGCCGTTGTTGCTTTTCATTCGTTGGAAGACCGTATTGTCAAAAAGTTTTTGACTGAACGAACTGGCAAGGCAAGCCGACCGTCTCGACATGTGCCCGAGGTGTCTAGCGGTCCTTCTGCGTCGTTTGATGAGGTGACACGCGGTGCCCTAAAAGCGAGCAAGTCTGAAATTGATATCAATCCGCGGTCGCGATCTGCGCGCTTGCGTGGGGCGACGCGTACCAATGCACCGTTGATTGGTCTTGATCTCGATGCGATGGGGCTCAAGCGTTTCGCTGCACTTCAAGGGGAGCTCACCTGATGCGTTTTCTCAACTTGCTGTCAGTATTGTTGGTCGTTGTCTTGTCCATCGGGCTCTACAACCTGAAATATAAAGTTGAAGCTCAGGAGCGCGAGCGTGCGCAGCTTACGCAAGAGATATTGAATGAGCATGAAGCGATCCGGGCCTTACGGGCGGAATGGAGTTATCTCACACGTCCGGCGCGGTTGCAGTCCTTGACGGAACGTCATTTGGATCTGGTGCCTTTGAAGGCATCTCAGATTGCGACTTTCGATGATTTGCCAATGCCGCCTCGCCAAGAAAACTTGTTTGGCCCTAACGGTCAACGAGCACTAGGCGGTTATGCGGGCGCGGCACCACAGTCCAACAACGAGGTGCGTTGATGGGCAAGGAGCCTCAACCTCAACATGGTGGACCAAGGTTAGGTCACGATCTGATTGCTCGTTCTCGTTTCACTGCTCCGACAGGCGGAGAGCGTGCGCCAGAGAGTAAGCGTTTGGAAAGTGGTCGACGCCGTATAACCCTGACGGTCGGGGTGTTTGCTGTTGCCTTCTCAATTGTAGCAATGCGCCTGATGACCATTGGGCTGGCGCCTTCTTCGGGTGACGAGGTTGCGCGCGCTTCAGTGTCAAACCCTCAAGTGCCGGTACAGCGTCGCGACATTGTTGATCGCAACGGCGAAGTGATGGCAACCGATATTACTACAGCGTCGCTCTATGCGGATGCCCGTAAAGTTCAAGACGCGCCAGAAACGGCTCGACTTCTAAACTCCATTTTTCCAGACCTCGACCGTAGCGCGCTTGAAACAAAATTAAGCAGTGAGCGTGCATTCGTTTGGTTGCGCCGCGATATGACGCCTCGGGAACAAGTTGCGGTGCACAACCTTGGCCAACCAGGTCTCGCATTCCAGAGGGAACAAAAACGAGTCTATCCGAACGGTCGTATGGCTTCTCATATTCTGGGTGGTGTGGATGTTGATAATCGCGGCATTGCGGGTATGGAGCATCACTTAAATGAGGCAGGCGGTGCGGCGACTGAGCCGTTGGCTCTTTCGGTTGATTTGCGTGTTCAGCATGCGCTTCGCACTGAGCTTTCCGTCGCCATGGATGAGTTTTCAGCCTTGGCCGCGATGGGTATCGTGATTGATATCCAAACCGGTGAAGTGATGGCGATGACATCATTGCCCGATTTTGATCCAAATGATCCGATGGCCTCTCCGGAGCGTGCGCGCTTTAATGCAGCGACGCTTGGTGTTTATGAAATGGGCTCGACCTTTAAGGCGTTCACTGTGGCGGCTGCCCTGGATTCTGGGCTTGTTAATTTGAGCACAAGCTATGACGCACGCGAGCCGATCCGCGCTGCTCGTTTCACAATCAATGATTACCATGCTGAAAAGCGCTTTCTGACTGTGCCTGAAATATTCATGCACTCTTCCAATATCGGGACGGCAAAAATGGCGCTTGATATTGGACGTGATGCTCATCGCGCCTTTTTAGAACGTTTGGGTCTTTTGACCCGTGCGGAGGTTGAGTTGCCGGAAACAGGACGTCCACTTTTGCCAGCGCAGTGGACGGATATTTCGGCGATGACAATCTCCTATGGACATGGTGTTTCCGTGTCGCCTTTGCAAATGGTTGCAGCCAGCGCCCCTTTGGTAAACGGTGGCCTGGCGGTTCAACCGACATTCCTGCGCCAAACCGAACCCGTCGAAACGACCCGCATTTTGAGCATAGAAACAAGTAATGCGATGCGCGCGTTGTTGCGGTTGGTCGTTGAGCGCGGCACCGGGCGCAACGCGGATGTTGTTGGATACCCTGTGATGGGGAAAACGGGGACTGCTGAAAAAGTGAGTGGGAATGGCTATTCTCGCAATGCGCTTTTGACGTCTTTCTTGAGTGCGTTTCCAGCAAACGACCCGCGTTATGCGATGTTGGTTTTGTTCGACGAGCCGCAGGCGACAGAAAATTCCTTTGGTTATGCAACGGCCGGGTGGAATGCTGCCCCTGTGACTTCTCGTATTGTTCAGCGGATCGCGCCTATTTTGGGGTTGCAGCCTGTCGGTACATGGAATGCGCCGATCCAAGCTGCATCTCTTTTGGCGGCGGAGTGAGGGGATGATGGATCTTCAAACTCTTGCAGGGTCGGGTCAGGTTTTTTTATCAACCATCGGTGAGACGAAGATTGTCGGATTGACCGCGGACAGCCGGGNGGTGCGCGAAGGTTTTCTTTTTGCGGCACTACCTGGCGTCCGTGTCGATGGCGCAAAGTTTATTCCGGCTGCTGTAGCGTCGGGTGCTGCGGCTATTTTGTGTGAACCGAATGTGGATGTAGGAGCCGATGTGCCAGTTGTGGCGGACCGAAACCCCCGTCGGCGTCTATCGCAGCTTGCCGCTCGATTTTATGGTGTGCAGCCAGATGTGGTTGCTGCCGTAACTGGAACTAACGGAAAAACATCAGTCGCCACTTTTGTGCGTGAAATTTGGGCAGGCATGGCCCTGCGAGCCGCCAGTCTTGGCACCGTTGGAATTGTCGGGCCGGAAGGGGTGTGTCCGCTCGAGCATACAACGCCAGATCCGGTACGCCTGCATCNGGAGGTCGCGAGGCTCGCCACGGATAAGGTGACCCATTTGGCCCTTGAAGCTTCCAGCCATGGTCTTGCCCAATATCGCTTGGACGGTATGCGGATCGCTGCGGCGGGATTTACAAATCTGACCCGTGACCATTTGGATTATCACGCAACNTTTGATGATTATCTTTACGCCAAGCTTCGCCTGTTTGGAGAGGTGATGGGGCCGGGGGGTACTGCGGTCATCAATGTAGACGCGGATTATGCCCAAGAGTTTGAGGCGGTTTCCTGGGCGCGTGGGCATCGCATTGTTGGGGTAGGTCGTAAGGGACGCGACATATGTCTGGAAGGTCGGCAGGCTGAACCGCGAGGCCAAAAGCTGCAGGTTGTTCATGGCGGCGTGCATTATGAAATCATGCTGCCGTTGGTTGGCGCATTTCAGGCGGCCAATGCGTTGGTCGCTGCGGGCCTTGTTATCGGCTGTGGCGGCAATCCAGCTCAGACATTCAGGGCGCTTGAAAATTTGCATGGCGCGAAAGGTCGGCTTGAAGAAGTGGCGCACCTTTCAAATGGTGCCACGGTTTTTATTGACTACGCGCATACGCCCGATGCGCTTGAGACGGCTTTGCAAGCTTTGCGACCCCATACGAGCGGTCGTCTCATCGTTGTCTTTGGCTGTGGCGGTGACCGCGATAAAGGCAAGCGCCCCCAAATGGGCAAAATTGCGTCGCAATCGGCTGATATAGCAATCGTGACAGACGATAATCCACGCTCTGAAAATGCCAATGACATTCGGGTGCAAGTGCACGCTGGTGCCAATGGTTTGCGTGATATGGGTGACCGGGCGAAAGCTATCAGCCAAGCTATAGGGCTTTTGGAAGTGGGTGATTGTCTCATTGTCGCCGGTAAGGGGCATGAGACAGGTCAGATAGTGGGTACAAAAGTGCTGCCGTTTTCTGATCATGACGCAGTAGAGGCGGCAGTGACTGCACTGGGAGTAAGCGCATGAGTGACGCGCTATGGACAGCAAGTGAAGCGGCGGCGGCGACTGGCGGAAAGGCTGCTGGCGATTGGGCGGCGACCGGGGTTTCCATCGATACACGAACACTGGAGCTTGGTGAGTTGTTCGTCGCGCTGACGGGGGATAACTCTGATGGTCATGCTCATGTTATGAGCGCCATTGCAAACGGTGCTTGTGCTGCGATGGTCTCTCACCCGGTTGAGGGTGTGGCTGAAGATGCATTGTTGATAGTCGAGGATACGCTCAAAGCGCTCAACGCGTTAGGTGCTGCAGCACGTGCGCGAACAGATGCAAAAATCGCCGCTATTACCGGCAGTGTCGGCAAAACAAGCACGAAGGATGCGTTGCGGACCATATTTGAAGCGCAGGGACCCACGCATGCATCTGTTGCCTCCTATAATAATCATTGGGGTGTTCCTCTCACGTTGGCCCGGATGCCTGCCGAGACAGAATGGGCTATTTTTGAAATTGGAATGAACCACCCCGGCGAGATTGTGCCCTTGGTGAAAGCCGTGAAACCAGATGTGGTTATGGTGACGACGGTTGAACCCGCACATATTGCTCACTTCAAAAATGTAGAAGAAATAGCGGATGCCAAAGCTGAGATTTTTGAAGGGCTGAAGTCTGGCGGCACCGCCATTCTCAATTTTGATAACCCGCATTATGAGCGTTTGCGCACGCGAGCGACGGCGTGTGGTGTTGAGCACATCGTCGCTTTTGGTGAGGGTGCAGGGGCTGATATTCATTTGGAGAAAGTTGCTCTTCACGCAAGCTGCTCATGTATCTCGGCGACAGTTCTGGGTCAGCCCATAACCTATAAGCTGGGTGTTCCGGGACGGCATATTGTTCAAAATTCGCTCGGTATCTTGGGNGTCGTTTCGGCGCTTGGTGGAGACCTGGCGCTTGCTGGNATGAGNCTAGCGACATTGAACGCACCAAAGGGGCGTGGCGCACGGCATGTTGTGCGTGGCGATGAACGCCAATTTCTGGTTGTCGATGAAAGTTACAATGCCAATCCAGCGTCAATGCAGGCCGCTCTTGCAACCCTTGCTGGGTGTGATGTATCGGCGTCGGCGCGGCGGATCGCTGTGTTAGGCGACATGCTGGAACTTGGCGGCGATGAAGAAGAGCTTCACCGCGGATTGCTCGCGTCGATTGTTGGCGCAAAAGTCGACTGTGTTTTTGCTTGTGGTCCTTTGATGGCGGCGCTGTATGACGCACTGCCGGTCGATTTGAAGGGTGGATATGCCGCGCAGTCGAAAGACCTATTACCTGTTCTTGCTGCCAAAGTTCGTGATGGGGATGCTGTGATGATCAAAGGATCTTTGGGATCACGCATGGGGTTGATTGTTGACGGGTTGCTGGCGTTGGAACTTGACGCGACCGCGTCGCATGCTGTGGGGAATTAATAATGCTGTTCGATTTACTCGTTCAATTTTCTGACGAAGTGCCGGGCCTCAATGTGTTTAGGTACATCACTTTTCGCACAGGTGGTGCGACGGTTACGGCGCTATTGATTTCTTTCCTTTTTGGACCAGCGGTGATCCGCGTGTTGCGTGCGCGCCAGACCCACGGCCAACCCATTCGGGAAGATGGACCAGAGGGGCACCTCTTGACCAAAAAGGGCACGCCGACAATGGGCGGGTTCCTTATTCTCTTAGGGCTCGTGCCTGCTGTATTGCTTTGGTCCGATTTACATAATCCATACGTTTGGATCGTTCTTTTGGTCACGCTTGGTTTTGGTATGATCGGCTTTGTAGATGACTTTCTGAAGGTATCAAAAGGGTCAAGCGATGGTGTGCCCGGTCGCTTGAAACTTGTTTTAGAAGCTTTGGTTTCTGGCATTGCTGTTTATGCCTTATTGCAGGTGGCACCTGAAAGCCTGTCGACCTCCGTTGCNGTTCCCTTTTTGAAAGATCTCTTGGTTCCACTTGGCGGCTTCTTNTTTATCTTTGGCATGCTTGTCATCGTTGGTGCCTCTAATGCTGTCAACTTGACGGATGGGCTTGATGGTCTTGCGATTGTGCCGGTGATGATCGCCGCCGCTAGTTTTGGCTTTATCTCCTACCTCGTCGGCAATGCTGTTTTCTCTGACTATCTGCAAATTCATTTCGTGCCGGGCTCTGGTGAGCTGGCTGTGTTCTGTGGGGCCCTGTTGGGTGCCGGTCTTGGCTTCCTTTGGTATAACGCGCCACCTGCATGGGTCTTTATGGGCGACACGGGATCGCTCGCCTTGGGCGGTGCTCTCGGTGCGATTGCTCTGGTTGCCAAACATGAACTCGTCCTGGTGATCATCGGCGGCCTGTTCGTATTGGAAGCTGTGTCAGTGATTGTGCAGGTTGCAAGTTTCAAGTTGACGGGAAAACGGGTTTTCCGCATGGCGCCCTTGCATCATCATTTTGAGGAAAAAGGGTGGGCAGAAGCCACCATTGTTATTCGATTTTGGATCATCTCTGTCGTCCTTGCTATGGCGGGACTTGCAACATTGAAACTGAGGTAACGCTACGTGATCGCTGCACGCGCATATAAAGACCGCAAGGTTGGCGTGTTTGGACTAGGTGGGTCTGGGCTTGCGACGGCGCGCGCGTTGATGGCTGGTGGCGCACATGTTGTGGCCTGGGACGATGGCGACGCACAGCGTGCGTTGGCCACGGACGCAGGGATCGAGGTTCAAGATCTCAATGTGATGTTATTAGATGGCATGGCGGCACTTGTCTTGGCTCCAGGTATTCCGTTGACCCATCCAACACCCCATCTGATGGTGCAGCGTGCGCAGTCTGCCGGTGTTCCGGTGTTGGGTGATGTTGAGCTCTTTCAGCATGAAGTGCGTTCGCTGAAATCTGATGCTCAAATTGTCGCCATTACAGGGACAAATGGAAAATCAACCACGACGGCGCTGATCGGTCACATGATAAATGCCAATGGATGCCGAGCCGAAGTCGGTGGTAATATTGGCAAACCGGTTTTTGATCTTGAGGCGCCAAGGTCAGATACCGTTTATGTTATTGAAGTGTCGTCTTATCAAATTGACCTTGCGCCGACGTTGCGCCCTGACATTGCGGTTCTGTTAAATATCACACCGGACCATATTGATCGTCATGGAACGCTTGAGCATTACGCATCAGTGAAGGCACGGTTGTTCGAACGTCAAATTGAGGGCGACACGGCTGTCATTGTGATTGACGATGAATTGTCGGCGGAAGTCTGTACTTCTGTAAGTGCGCGGCGTACTGCCGATCTTGTTCCGGTTTCCGTCAAAAAATCACTGGGGCGGGGCGTATGTGTTTTGGATGGCGTGCTCTATGACAGCCGTTCGGGGAAAACCGAACGTGTCGGTGATCTGAAAGAACTCAAGAGGCTTGCTGGCGCGCACAATTGGCAAAATGCNGCGGCTGCATTTGCGGTAGGGCGCACACTCGGATTTTCAGCAGAGCGGATTTTTGCAGCCTTTCGATCCTTCCCGGGTCTTGCACATCGTATGGAGATTGTGGCCGAAAAAGCTGGTGTGCTTTTTGTGAATGACAGCAAGGCGACCAATGCTGAAGCGGCGGCAAAGGCATTGGGATCATATGATGATATTTTCTGGATTGCAGGCGGCGTTGCTAAAGTGGGCGGGATTGAAGGTCTAACGCCTTGGTTCTCTCACATATCTCACGCCTATCTCATTGGCGAAGCGGCTGGACAGTTTGGTGAAACACTGAAAGGCCATGTTGAGACGTCTGATCTACAACAGTTAGGCACCGCCGTCGCATCGGCAGTTCAGGATGCGATACACGCCGCGCAAGAAGGGCGACGTCCGGTGGTGTTGCTGTCGCCTGCTTGTGCGTCATTTGACCAGTTCAAAAATTTTGAAGTGCGTGGTGATGCCTTTCGCGACATGGTGAGTGCTGCGCTTGATGCCTTCAGTTCTGAAGGAGTGGTTGCATGATCCGCCTTTCTCGCGCCAATAAATCTCAACTCGCAGAGTGGTGGTGGACCGTCGACCGTTGGACTGTTCTTGCGATTTTAGCCCTGATTTCTCTGGGCGTCGTATTTACTCTTGCTGCGAGCCCTGCGGTGGCGAACCGGCTTTCTCTGGACACGTTTCATTTCGTCTACCGGCAGGCTGTGTTTTTGGTTCCGGCTCTTTTGATTATGTTTGGTGTTTCGTTTTGTGANGCGCGGCAAGTTCGTCGTTTAGCTGGGCTAGTGTTCTTTGGTGGNCTTGTCCTCATGCTGGGAACGCTGCTGATCGGCCCTGAGATTAAAGGGGCAACCCGGTGGCTCTCATTTGGGCGTTTCTCGTTGCAACCTTCCGAATTTGTGAAACCTGCATTCGTGATCTTGGCTGCGTGGATGTTTGCCGAGGGTGCGCGCACCAAACGTGTCCCAGGTGTTGCCATTGCTCTGGTGCTCTATGCCATGTTTGTAACGCTGCTTGTTCTGCAACCCGACTTCGGGCAAGCGAGCCTTGTGACCTTGGTGTTTGGTGGCCTGTTCTTCATGGTCGGCATTTCCTGGATTTGGATCGTTGGGCTCGGTGCCTTGGGCATTGGTGCTGGGATGGCGGCCTACCGCATGGTACCGCATGTTGCGAGCCGGGTTGACCGGTTTATGGACCCGGCATCAGGTGATACGTATCAGATCGACCGGGCGATGGAAGCCGTGCAGGCGGGAGGTATGTTTGGCATGGGGCCCGGCGAGGGGTCAGTCAAACTCATTCTACCCGATGCCCATACGGATTTTGTTTTTGCTGTTGCAACGGAAGAGTTCGGCGTACTCGCGGGGCTTATTATTATTGGGCTTTTCGCGTTCATCGTCATTCGTACATTGGTCCGTGCGTTGGAAGAGACAGACCTGTTCGTCCAGTTGGCGGTTTCTGGCTTGACGCTTCTTATTGGCGCGCAGGCGTTGATTAATCTGTCGGTAAATTTAAACCTTATGCCCGCCAAAGGAATGACCTTGCCGTTCATCTCCTACGGTGGTTCCTCGTTGCTGGCGCTCGCCCTTGCGACAGGCATGTTGTTATCACTCACGCGTCGTCGTGTTCATGCTGGTGCGCGCCCAACTGAGTGGGGGGCGTACGCATGACTAATGCTGGGGTGACCCTCGCAGGGCCGATCATGATTGCTGCTGGCGGTACAGGCGGGCACTTGTTTCCGGGGCAAGCGCTTTCCCAGGAACTCCGCCGTCGTGGCCATGAAATTGTTCTAATTACGGATGAACGCGTTCAACGGTTTGACAAATTGATTCCAGGCGCAGATGTCTTTTCTGTCCCCGCGGCAACCTTTTCGGGGCGCGGTCTGTTGGGCTTTTTTGCAGCCCTCGGGAAAATCGTGAGTGGAACAAGCCAGTCATTGGCTGTTCTCGCTCGCACGAAACCTGCACTCGTTATCGGCTTTGGCGGTTACCCAACTATGCCGCCGATGCTGGCAGCTATTCTTCGTCGTGTGCCGACAATCGTACACGAGCAAAATGCTGTCTTGGGGCGGGTCAACAAAGCCGTCGCGCCATTTGTTCATGCCATCGCTTCTACATTTCCCGCGCCCAAATATTTGAAGGAGCGCGATGTATCAAAACTGGTGGTGACTGGAAACCCGGTCCGGGATGCAGTGCTCGCGCAAGCCGACAGACCCTATGAAGCGCCGACCGATGGTCGCATTCGCCTATTGGCTTTCGGTGGTAGCCAGGGCGCGCGGGTGATGAGTGATGTCGTGCCTGTGGCGCTCGCAGCTTTGCCAAATACTTTGCGCGAGCGACTTGATGTGACACAGCAATGTCGACCTGAAGATGTTGATCGGGTTCGCGCGACTTATGATGAGGCGGGCATTGCAGCCAACTTGTCTGCATTTTTTGAAAATATGCCGGAAGAAATTGCACAGGCACATTTGGTGATCGGGCGCGCGGGCGCGTCGAGCGTGAGTGAGCTTGCTGTCATCGGACGTCCCTCCATTTTGGTGCCTCTGCCTCACTCATTGGACCAGGACCAGAAAGCGAATGCGGAAGTGCTTTCAAGTGTTGGCGCTGCTTGGATGGTTGAACAGGATCAATTTACATCCCAATTTTTAAGCGAACGGCTTGAAGGCCTTTTCAAAGAACCGAACAAACTGGCGCAGGCAGCACAAGCTGCGAAAGCGCAAGGGAAACCAGATGCCGTTGTGGCGCTCGCCAATTTGGTCGAGCGGATCGGGCGTCGTCCCAAGGGTGCTTTGAGGGCACCGGAAGATCAACAAACGCTTGCCAAATCTATTGGTGATGAGCCTCACGAAGGAAATCGCTCATGAGACCCGCTCCCCTTGATATGGGCATTATTCATTTTGTTGGCATAGGTGGCATCGGCATGAGCGGCATCGCTGAGGTCATGCATAACCTTGGGTATTTGGTGCAGGGCTCTGATGCCGCAGAAAATGCAAATGTAAAACGCCTGCGTGGTCTTGGTGTTCATGTCATGGTTGGTCAATCCGCTGACAATTTGGGCGCCGCGCAGGTCGTTGTTGTTTCTTCTGCCATTAAAGGTGAAAACCCTGAATTGAAAGAAGCACGGTCACGCCAGTTGCCTGTGGTGCGTCGCGCGGAGATGCTGGCAGAACTTATGAGGCTCAAATCATGCGTTACCATTGGCGGGACGCATGGCAAAACAACGACAACCTCACTTGTTGCGGCTTTGCTTGATGCAGGTGGCATTGATCCAACCGTCATCAACGGTGGCATTATCAATGCTTACGGCACGAATGCGCGTCTGGGTGAGAGCGATTGGATGGTGGTGGAAGCAGACGAGAGTGATGGCACTTTCGTTAAGCTGCCGTCGACCATTGCAGTCGTCACCAACATCGATCCTGAACACCTAGACCATTACGGTAGTTTCGATGCAATCCGGGATGCGTTTGTTCGGTTCGTTGAAAATGTACCGTTCTATGGTGTTGCGGTTATGTGTATTGATCATCCTGAAGTGCAGGCGTTGATGGGCCGTGTGAGTGATCGTACTTTGGTGACCTATGGCACCAACGCCCAGGCTGATGTCTGTGCGTCTAATGTGCGCATGGACGGTGCGGTGACGGTGTTTGATGTCGCGATAAAAGACCGTAAATTTGATGAAGTGCTTGAGCTCAATGGATTGCGCCTGGCGATGCCGGGGCACCACAATATGTTAAATGCACTGGCGGCCATTGCTGTTGCCCATCGCATGGGTGTCTCAGACGAAGCAATTGCAACGGGGCTGGCCGGGTTTGGTGGCGTGAAGCGCCGCTTCTCGCTCGTCGGTCATTGGAATGGTGCCGTGATTTATGATGACTACGGTCATCACCCCGTCGAGATTGCTGCAGTTTTGCAGGCCGCACGATCTGCGAGTGATGGGCGCATCATCGCTGTCGTTCAGCCACATCGCTACACACGCTTGCGCGACCTATTTGATGAGTTCTGCTCCTGCTTTAATGATGCGGACACTGTGATTGTAGCGCCCGTTTATGAAGCGGGCGAAAAGCCTATTGATGGCATCAACCGGGATACTATGGCGCAGGGGTTGCTGGATCGTGGTCACCGCGATGTCAGAGCGCTTGAAAACCCTGCCGCTTTGCCGGCGTTGATTGCTGAGATTGCAAAGCCCGGAGACATGGTTCTCTGTCTGGGTGCGGGCAATATTACCCAATGGGCAAATGCGCTTCCCGCCGATCTTGAAAAACTGGGTGGGCCTCAATGACAGAGCTTGCGACGCACCTGATTGACCGGCTGCCTGACGTGGAGGGGCAATTGATCCCCGATGCGCCATTGGCTCCGCTCACCTGGTTTCGTGTTGGCGGTCCTGCTGAAGTCTTATTTCGTCCTGTAGATGCAGATGATCTGGCTTGCTTCCTTCAAGGGTGTCCGGCAGATGTGCCGATTACAATCGTCGGTGTCGGGTCAAACCTATTGGTGCGCGACGGTGGTGTGCCGGGCGTTGTTATACGTTTGGGCAAAGCCTTTGGCCAGATCGAAGTATTAGAAGGTGCACGTGTGCGCACTGGCACAGCTGCACTGGATATGGCGGTGGCACGGGCCGCGATGGAAGCAGGAATTTCAGGCTTAGAGTTCTTTCGGGGTATTCCTGGTTCGATCGGAGGCGCCCTTCGCATGAACGGCGGCGCCTATGAAAAAGAAACCAAAGACGTGTTGGTGCAGGCCGAAGGTGTGACGCGGGCAGGTGAGCGTGTTACCTATTTGGTTGCGGACATGGGTTACAGCTATCGTCATTCCAGTGCGCCGCTCGACGTCTATTTCACTAGCGCGGTCTTCCAGGGTGACGTCGGTGCGCGCGATGACATCGAACAGCGTATGAATGAGATCACCGAACGGCGTGAGACTACACAACCTATTCGGACGCGAACGGGTGGATCAACTTTCAAAAACCCAACAGGTCATAAAAGTTGGCAGCTCATTGACGATGCCGGATGCCGTGGTCTGAAGCGCGGCGGCGCACAAGTAAGCGAAAAGCACTGCAATTTCCTTATTAACACAGGTGATGCGACGGCCAGCGATATTGAAGGCTTGGGAGAAGAAGTGCGCGCGCGCGTTAAAGAGACCAGTGGCGTGACCCTTGACTGGGAAATCAGGCGTATTGGAACGTCAGACGAGGGAGGCGCAGCATGAGTGCGTTCAACCATGTAGCTGTCATCATGGGCGGTTGGTCTCCAGAGCGCGACGTTAGTCTTTCGTCAGGGCGCGGCTGCGCTGAAGCGCTTCGCGGTGAAGGATTTCAGGTTACAGAGATTGATGTCGAGCGAAATTTGGCTAAAAAGTTGACCGAGGTTGCACCAGACGTCGTTTTCAACGCATTGCACGGCCGTTGGGGCGAAGACGGTTGTGTGCAAGGTTTGCTTGAGGTGTTGGAACTGCCTTACACGCACTCTGGTGTGCTGGCGTCTGCGCTTGCGATGGANAAAGAGTTGTCGAAAAAAATCTTTCGTGCGGCTGGATTGCCTGTGGCTGAGAGTAAGCTGGTATCGCGTGAAGAAGCGGCGGTCGGGCATGTCATGGACACGCCTTATGTCATCAAACCTCACAATCAGGGATCAAGCGTTGGTGTTTTCATTGTGCGCGAAGGTGAAAATCGTCCACCAGCAGAACTTGCATCAAAAAAATGGGATCTTGGCGAACTCGTTATGGTCGAACGTTTCATCCCTGGTCGCGAATTGACGTGCGCGGTGATGGGAGACCGAGTCTTAAATGTCACAGAGATCACGTCAAACACAGGTTTCTACGATTATGAAGCAAAATATGCGGACGGAGGCTCGGTTCATGTGGTGCCTGCGAGAATCAGTTCGGATATAAATAAACGTATTCAAGACGTTACATGTGCAGCACATGATTCGTTGGGTTGCCGGGGGGTGACACGGGCGGACTTTCGTTTTGACGAAGAGCGCGGGGAACTCATTCTGCTTGAGATCAATACACAGCCTGGCATGACGCCAACGTCACTCGTTCCTGAGTTGGCGGCGCACGAAGGCATGTCGTATGGCGATCTCGTCAGGTGGATGGTGGAGGATGCTTCATGCGACAGGTGAAAGCGCATAAAAGCCCCACCCGCAAAGCTGCTTTACGGAAAGCATCCAGCGCGACAACCCGCGGTGCCAAGACAACACGGCGCACCAGCAGCGTTGCACCTGGTCGCCGCAAACCCACGTCAAAAAAATCATTCGGGCGACGTGGGCAGCGCCCACCCGGCCGTCTTTCATTGTTGATTGGCGCCATCAGGGAAGGGCATTTGCCCAAACTGTTGGTTGCGGCGTCGAGCGCCATGTTGGTGTCTGCTGCTGTTGTTTATGGTTTAGTTGTCGGCGGGCATTTTGCAGCCGCTGGTGCGTATGTCGCCACGAAAATGGATGCGACCATTGCTGGTGTTGGGTTCCGCCTTTCCGAAGTGACGGTCGAAGGTCGTGAGCGGACAACGCGCGCCGATGTTCTGGCAGCTCTTAATGTTGAGCAGGGTCAATCCATTTTTGATGTGGATATTGCGAGTGCACGCGAAAATCTGTTGCGATTAGATTGGATTGCCGATGTTACTGTCACTCGCATTCTGCCAGACCGTGTGCATGTTGAACTTACCGAGCGCCGTCCATTTGCTGTTTGGCAGCGCGGTGGTCGACTTGCGGTTATTGACGAAGACGGACGCGCCATTACTGAAACAGGCGTTGATGCCTATGGGTATCTCCCATTCTTTGTGGGGCACGGCGCTGCGCGTGAAGCCTTTGATTTTACGACTCTTGTCTCTCAGTGGCCGGAGTTGCAGGCGCGCGTTCGCGCATATGTTCGCGTTGGGGATCGACGCTGGAACCTGCGGCTTGAGAACGGTGTTGATGTTTTGTTGCCAGAAACAGGCCTTGATGTGGCGTTGGCCGACCTGGTGACGATTGATGAAACACACCGCCTGCTTGCACGTGACATAGAGGCGATTGACATGCGATTGGCCGACCGCTTTACGGTTCGTTTGAGCCCTGATGCTGCGTCGCGGCGAGACGCTGTCACCCAGCAATGGGAACGTCGTGCTCGGGGGGATGACACATGAACATGGGTCTGGGCGCAAAGGGGCTGCAAGGCAAACCGCTCAACGCTGGTCGTCCCGGTGTGATCGCTGTGCTGGATGTGGGTTCCAGTAAGATTGCCTGCTTTATTGCCAAAATCGAGCCGGGCAAACTCACCAACGGTTTGGCGCCAATGCGGGTCATTGGTATTGGCCATCAAGTGTCACGCGGTGTGCGTGCTGGTGCGATTGTCGATATGGATGCAGCGGAAGAAGCTATTCGCGTGGCTGTTGATGCTGCCGAACGTATGGCCGGCATTACGGTACGGGACGTTCTTGTTACGGTTGCTTGTGGTGAGCCCAAAAGTCAGGCGGTGGGTGTACAAGCGCCGATCCCGTCACGTGAAGTGCGTGAAGAAGATTTGAACCGTCTTGTGGCGCATGGCCAAGGCAAATATATGCCTGAAGGGCGTGATGTTCTGCACGCAATTCCGATCAATTATTCGGTAGATGGCAATCGTGGCATTCGCGATCCNCGNGGCATGTTTGGCGAAAAAGCTGGCGTTGAGTTGCATATGGTNAGCGTTGCTCATGGGCCCGTTCGCAATCTCGAATTGTGCATCCAGCGATGTCATCTGAACGTGGCTGGAATGGTTGCGTCTCCTTATGCAAGCGGCCTTGCGGCGCTTGTTGAAGATGAGATGGACCTTGGCGTCACCGTCATTGATATGGGAGGTGGCACAACGTCTCTCTCCGTCTTCTTTGAAGGTCAGATGGTTTATTGCGATGTTGTGCCGGTTGGTGGCCAACACATTACAAATGACATTGCGCGCGGGCTTTCCACACCGATCAACCATGCCGAGCGTATGAAGACGCTTTATGGCTCTGCATTGGCGAGCCCATCTGATGAGCGCGAAATGATTGACGTGCCTCAGGTGGGGGAAAACGACAGTAATTCAGCCAATCACATACCGCGTTCGATTTTGACTGGGATCATTCAACCACGGTTGGAAGAAACCTTGGAACTGGTGCGCGATCGTTTGGCGAAAAGTGGTTATGACCGGGTTGCTGGGCAACGCGTTGTTTTGACCGGTGGTGGGGCGCAGCTCAGTGGCGCGCGCGAACACACATCGCGCATTCTTAACAAACAGGTTCGTTGTGGACAGCCGGTTCGTTATATGGGCTTGGCAGAAGCAACAGGCGGGCCGGCATTTTCAGCCGCCGCAGGACTAATTTCATATTCACAGCTGGCACCGCTAACGATTAGCGCGGACCCAGCTATGGAAATTCCCGAAAACGACACCCAATGGCGGCGCATTGGGCGGTGGTTGAAGGAGAACTTTTGATGATCGGGCTTGGCAGTGCACAGATTCAGGTTGCTGTTAAAGCCGACTATGCGGCGAGGTCGATCATCGGAACGCAAAAAGATGTGGCCATTTGGTTGCGTTCCAATCGGAGCATTGGGCTCCAAAAGAAGCAGGACAGGAGTGGACCTGCTTTTTCGACCTCGATTTACGACCCACGATTTGCTTCCAGGAGGCTTACATGAGCATTAATCTTACGGTTCCTCAGTCATCTGAACTGAAACCCCGCATTACCGTATTTGGCGTTGGCGGCGCTGGTGGCAATGCGGTCAATAATATGATCGATTCCGGGCTCGAAGGTGTCGAGTTCGTTGTGGCGAATACTGACGCGCAGTCGTTGGCAATGTCTTCTGCCGAGCGCCGCATTCAACTTGGTGAAGCGATCACACAAGGTTTGGGTGCAGGATCACGCCCTGAGGTTGGGTGTGCTGCAGCTGAAGAAGCGCTGGGCGAGATTTCCGAAAGTTTGGAAGACAGTCACATGGTCTTCATCACTGCCGGTATGGGCGGTGGCACGGGCACAGGTGGTGCTCCCGTTATTGCACGTACCGCACGTGAGCGCGGCATTCTGACCGTTGGTGTTGTGACGAAGCCTTTTCAGTTTGAAGGCGCACGGCGCGCACGGATTGCGGATGAAGGCATTGATGAGTTGTCCCAGTATGTGGATACACTCATCGTCATTCCAAATCAGAACCTGTTTCGTATCGCCAATGAGCGCACGACCTTTGCTGAAGCATTCTCAATGGCGGATGAAGTGCTACACTCTGGTGTTGCGGGCATTACCGATCTGATGGTGAAACCCGGCCTCATCAATCTTGACTTTGCAGATGTGCGCACCGTCATGAATGAGATGGGTAAAGCCATGATGGGAACAGGCGAAGCCGAAGGCGAGAAGCGGGCCGTGGAAGCTGCGGAAGCTGCTATTTCCAACCCATTGCTTGATGAAGTCTCCATGAAAGGTGCTCGTGGTGTGCTTATCAACATCACTGGCGGCATGGATCTCACTCTTTATGAGGTGGACGAAGCGGCAAATCGGATTCGCTCAGAAGTTGATCCAGATGCCAACATTATTGTGGGTTCAACGTTTGACTCGTCCTTAGATGGCAGCATCCGCGTTTCTGTCGTTGCGACAGGCATTGATGTTATGGAGGGCGTGGAGCCACGCCCAGAAACGGAAAAAGTGACGACCCTGCGCCCTGCGCGCCGGATGTCTGGTGAAGGGGCACCTGAGACGCTTGAGGCTCAGCCTACAGTTGCAGAAGCTCTAGAGGGCCACAACGAACCACCAATGCGAGAGGCCGCTCCAACAGGTGCAGCGGTTGAGCAGGTTGAGGCAGAGCTTTCACTCGATACGCCTTTGCCTGCTGATTTTGATGCTCGCTCCTATGAAGCAGAAGTGATTATTCATCAGGCGGAGCCCGTTGGATCTGCTGGGGCACAACATACGGAGCAACCAATGCTTTCAACTGGAACAGAGCCAGGTCGCCCATTTATTCCTGCGGGGTTGGACCGGGTTGAAGGTCGTGTTGAGGGTGGTCCGGCGTTTTTGGGAACCCGACCGGAACCGGTCGCGCGACCTATGGCGCCCAAGAAGGGTCCATCACTTTTTGAACGTCTGACGGGACGTGCAAAAACGGATGCGCCGGTTCATCCAGGGTCAGTGATACCGCGTGAGGCGGTGCAGGCCGCACCAGCGGCGCCGGTCGCTCAGGCGGCACCGGCAGTACCTGAACCCCAAGCACAGGCAGCCCAACCTGCCGTTCAGCAAGAGCGAACGCCGATGCCAAAATCAGCCACGCAGCCTGATGAAGGCTTGGTCGCGTCTTCCTTCGAAGAGGATCAATTGGAGATCCCGACCTTCCTGCGGCGTCAAGCAAACTAATTTTGTCTAGCAGGTGATATGGTTAAGGGCTCAGCGCCGATTGGTGCTGGGCCTTTTTTGTATTTTAGAACAATGAGTTACGGATGTCTTCAAATGTAACAAACTGTAAGAAAGAGTTATTTGAGAAAGGTTCGCGATCTTTGTAAAAAACAAACTCTCTTTTGATGCGGTAGAGCATTGAAATGGAGAAATTGCCTCGGGGGAGGGGCTTTGTAAGTGTTGCTTGGTAAATTGCTTGCGTAAGCCGAGTGTTTGGCATTCGGATTTTTAGGGGATGACCGTGAGAAAAACAGATCAGGATGAAGCGGTGACGGGATTGGTGAGTGCTGGTGGTGGTGCAACCCAATCTATGCCGCATATGGCGGGATTGCGGTTAGCCCACAAAAATGAAGCTGGATCTGTAGGGGCGGATGTTATTCGCCAAACAACAATTTCTACATCTGTTACGCTTTCCGGTGTTGGGCTCCATAAAGGTGCAATGGTTCATCTTGTATTGAAGCCCGCCAAAGCCGATACGGGTGTGGTATTCCGCAGAACTGACCTAGATACCGACGATGTCGAGGTGACTGACATTGCCGCGCGCTACGACACGGTTTGCGACACGATGATGTGCACAGTGATCGGCAATGCAGCAGGCACGACCGTGGCGACGATCGAACATATTATGGCTGCTATTTCAGCGCTGAATATTGACAATCTAATCATTGAAATTGATGCGCAAGAAGTGCCTGTGATGGATGGTAGTTCTGATGCATTTGTTGCGACGTTGGACCAAGCTGGACGCTGCGAGCTTCCTGCACCGAGGCGTTTCATTCGCTTGCTTGATACGGTTAGTGTTGAGGAAGGCCTTAAAACAGCCAGCTTGTCGCCAAATGATGGCGGATTTCGGATCGAATTTTCTATCGACTTTGATAACCCGACAATCGGCTTTCAATCGTTGGCCGTAGATGTCTCGCCAGAAAGCTTTCGTGGAGATCTTTCCAATGCGCGCACATTTGGCTTCATTGAAGACTTTGAAATGTTGCGTTCGCTGGGACTAGCTAAGGGTGCCACATTGGATAATGCTGTGGTTCTTGACGGCTCGAAAATTTTAAATGATGAGGGGCTTCGCGCTCCTGATGAATTTGTTCGGCACAAAGTTTTGGATGCTGTGGGTGATCTGTCATTGGCTGGGGCGCCAATTTTGGGGCTCTACAATGCTGCACGTGCGGGGCATGCTTTCAACAATCAGATGTTGCATGCTCTTTTTGCGAATCCAGACGCATGGGAAGTTGTGACACTGCGGCATAAACCGGCAGTCTCTGAGGTGGTGCAGATTGCTGTTTCAGCGGACTAGCATTTAAAAATTGGCTCTGAGAGCTTGATTGAAGCGAATTTAGACGGCTCCACACACTGTGGGGCCGTTTTTTGTTTAGTTTCGAGCGCTTGCAGGCCTATGGCAAGGCAGTGAGGCTTGATATAGTGCCTCACGCAGCGGCGGGCTGTGTGCGATGGTTTTGTGCGTTCAGGAGCGAAATTCGGTATGGGATTAGGCGATAACGAGTGCAATGCGGGCTTTCTAGCTGGACCGCGTCATTGGATGTTGGCTGTTGTACTAGGCGCTGCGCTGACGCTTGGCGCTTGCTCATCTGACGATGATGCAGAGTTGGCGTATGAAGAGCGGCCTGTTGAGCAAATTTATAACAAGGCACTTGAGTATCTCAATGCCACGAAATACCGACAGGCAGCTGCGGAGTTTGACGAGGTTGAGCGGCAGCATCCTTATTCACAGTGGGCACGCCGTGCGATGCTGATGGCTGCTTATTGTTACTATGAAACAAATGACTACGATTCAGCCATTCTCTCGGCACAGCGGTTTATTGGATTGCACCCAGGCAATGAAGATGCGGCATACGCTTACTACCTTATGGGCATCAGCTATTATGAGCAGATCTCAGATGTCGGTCGTGATCAGGCGATGACGCAAAATGCGTTGGCGACACTGACGGAAGTTGTTCGCCGGTTCCCAGACTCTGAGTATGCGCGCGATGCACGGTTGAAAGTCGACCTCACAGTCGATCACCTTGCAGGCAAAGAAATGGAAATTGGGCGCTACTATCTCAATCAGAACGCCTATATCGCTGCTGTGAACCGGTTTCGGACAGTGGTTCTTCAGTATCAAACGACGACACACGTGCCAGAAGCCTTACACCGGTTGACGGAAGCCTATTTGTCGCTTGGTATTGTTACCGAAGCGCAAACAGCTGCTGCAGTACTTGGTCACAACTTTCCAGGCAGTGATTGGTACGAAGATAGCTATGATTTGCTGGCAGGAAATGATCTTGAGCCCAAAGAAAATCAGGACTCGTGGATCAGTGAAGCCTGGAAGTCTGTTTTCTAGGAGCGCTTATGCTCGCTGCACTGTCGATCCGCGATATTGTTCTCATCGACCAACTTGACCTTTCGTTGAGCGAAGGCCTGTGTACGCTCACGGGCGAAACCGGGGCGGGAAAATCTATTCTTCTTGACGCTTTGGGGTTAGCGATTGGTGGTCGCGCGGATGGTGGGCTTGTTGCACATGGCGCGGCCAAGGGATCTGTTACGGCCGTCTTTGACATTGATCTGGGGCATCCTGCTTTTGACATACTATCCGAAAATGAAATTCCGACAGAGGACAATGTTATTTTGCGCCGTGTTCAGTCGAAGGATGGCAAGACACGCGCGTTTATCAATGATCAACCAGTGAGTATTGGATTGCTTCGTTCAGTCGGGGACACTTTGATTGAAGTTCACGGCCAGCACGACGAACGAGGCCTTCTGGATGAAGCTGGGCACCGTGCCATGCTCGATGCCTACGGCGGACTGGAACGTCCTGCGCAAAAAGTGAGAGAATGCTGGATGATCTTGACGCAGGCCCGAACCGCGTTGGGTGCACATCGTACGGCACTCGCGAAGGCAGCGGCAGAGCAAGAATATCTTGCGCATTCGGTAGCAGAACTGGAAGAGCTTGGCCCAGAAGAGGGTGAAGAAGAAAAACTGGCGCAAGAGCGTGGACTGATGATGCACGCAGAAAAAATCTCGGAAGATGTTAGCGATGCAGAAAAAGCACTCTCGGGTGACAAGGGCTTGGAAGCCAAAATCAACTTGGCATTAAGGCGATTGGAACGAACGCAAGAGCAAGCGGGTGGCCGACTTGATGGGGTTATCGCTGCCCTTGACCGAACATTGAATGAAGCAGCGGATGCGCGGGCCCAGTTGGCAGAGGCTGCGAGAACGCTTGAGTTTGATCCCAATCAACTGGAAGCATCAGAGACTCGGCTGTTTGCACTACGCGCAGCGGCCCGGAAATTTAACGTATCGGTTGATGCGTTGGCAGGTCTCATGGAAAGTATGCGGTCAGAGCTGGATGGCATTGTCGCTGGCGAAAGTCGAACGTTGGAATTGGAGGCTGTCTTGCGTGATGCAGAGGCCGCTTATTCCGCCGCAGCTGGTGCCTTGTCCGACGCGCGGATAAAAGCGGCGATGAAACTTGATAAGTCAGTGGCACGTGAGCTGAGGCCTTTGAAGCTTGAAAAGGCGACATTCCATACACGGGTAAGCCAAATTCCGCCCGAGAAATGTGGACCGGAAGGCATTGACAAGGTTGCGTTCTTGATTTCAACCAATCCGGGTGCGCCCATGGGTCCATTAATCAAAATCGCCTCGGGCGGCGAGCTCTCCCGTTTTGTGTTGGCGCTCAAAGTGTCTCTCGCGACAGCTGGTTCTGCGTCCTCGCTCATCTTCGATGAAGTGGATGCAGGCGTTGGTGGCGCGGTTGCAGAAGCTGTAGGCAAAAGGCTAGCTGAGCTGTCAAAACAACTGCAGGTGTTGGTTGTGACGCATTCACCGCAAGTCGCGGCGCGGGCCAGCCGTCATTTCCTGATCAGTAAGGGGACCAATGGGCGCGCTGACAAGACGGCCTCTGTCGTAACGCAGGTGATGACACTCGATGACACGGAACGTCGTGAGGAAATCGCTCGTATGCTGGCTGGCGCAACGGTTACAGACGAAGCGCGCGCTGCGGCAGACCAGTTGATCGGCGATACACACTGATGGTGAGCGGAACTAATGAGACGCCGACCTATGAGCTGACGGAGGAGCAAGCGACAAAAGAGCTTATGCTTCTGGCGCAACAAATCTCCGAGCATGATAAATCTTATCACCAAGAAGATGCCCCAAAGATCAGTGATGCGGCATATGACGCACTGCGCCAACGCAATATGGCAATTGAGGAGCGTTTTCCAAAGCTTGTGAGAGTTGACAGCCCTTCTTTTCGTGTGGGGTCAGCACCGTCTGACAAGTTTAGTAAAATTGAACATGCAGTTGCAATGCTGTCGTTGGGAAATGCGTTTTCGGACGAAGATGTAGTTGACTTTACGGCGCGCGTTAAACGTTTTCTGAATTTGAGTGATGGCGAACCATTCGCGATTACGGCAGAGCCGAAAATTGACGGTCTGTCCGCGTCCATTCGATACGAAAAAGGTGTTTTGGTGCAAGCTGCGACGCGAGGTGATGGGCGTGTAGGTGAAGATATCACGGCAAACATTCGCACCATAAAAGATATTCCACTCGTTCTTGATGCAGCGGATGTGCCCGACGTCATAGAGGTTCGTGGCGAAGTTTATATGAGCCATACGGATTTTTTCTCACTCAATGAGCGTCAAAGTGCTGAAGGCAAAGAACCTTTCGCCAATCCGCGCAATGCGGCAGCTGGGTCTATTCGACAGTTAGACTCGCGGATCACTGCGGTGCGCCCGCTGTGCTTTTTTGCCTATGCTTGGGGCGAGGCGAGCGAGCTTCCTGCTGATACGCAAATGGGTGTTGTTGGTGCATTTGGCCGGTGGGGAATTGCAACGAACCCCTTAATGGCGCGATGCGAAAGTGTTGAGGCACTGATCGAAACCTACCGGGTGATCGAGGCGCAACGTGCAACGCTTGGCTATGACATTGACGGCGTTGTGTATAAGGTGGACAGCCTTGATTGGCAGTCGCGTCTTGGCTTTGTGTCGCGAAGCCCACGATGGGCCATCGCGCACAAGTTTCCCGCTGAACAGGCAACAACGATCCTCGAGGGCATTGATATTCAAGTCGGGCGCACGGGTGCTCTCACCCCTGTTGCCAGATTGCACCCTATCACGGTGGGTGGCGTCGTGGTGTCCAATGCGACACTGCACAATCAAGATGAACTTGAGCGCAAAGATGTGCGTATTGGCGACACGGTTGTTGTGCAAAGAGCCGGGGATGTCATTCCTCAGATTGTTGAAGTTGTTTTGGACAAACGTCTGCCCAATTCCACTCCCTTTATTTTTCCCACCATCTGTCCTGAGTGTGGCAGTCACGCGGTGCGTGAGATCAATGAAAAAACGGGCAAAGAGGATGTGGTTCGTCGCTGTACCGGCGGGCTGATTTGCCCCGCGCAGTTGGTGGAGCGGCTCAAACATTTTGTGTCACGCAATGCGCTGGATATTGAAGGCCTGGGCAGCAAACAGGTTGAGGCCTTCTTTGAAGATGGTCTGATCAAGGCTCCTGCTGACATTTTTACCCTTCAAGCGCGTGACGGTGAAAGTTTTAAGAAGCTCAAAGACCGTGACGGCTGGGGAGTCACGTCCGTTGAGAAGCTTTTTGCAGCGATTGAGATGCGCAAAACAGTGTCGTTTGACCGGTTGTTGTTCGGTCTGGGTATTCGCCACATTGGGGAGACGACCGCCCGCACGCTGGCGCGGACCTATCACGATCTTGATGGTTTTCTTGTTGCTATGGAAGCCATGACAGATGCATCCNGTGAGGCTTATCAAGATCTTGTGGCGATTGATGGCATTGGCGCNGCGGTCGCGGACGCTTTGGTTGATTTTTTTCAGGAGCAACACAATAGAGANGCTGTCTTGGCGCTTCAAGCCGCAGGTGTTTCACCAACGCCTTTGGAGGTGCAGGACACAGGGTCTCCGGTTGCTGGCAAGACTGTTGTGTTTACCGGGGCGCTGGAACGTATGACGCGCTCNGAAGCGAAAGCGCGTGCGGAAGGATTGGGCGCAAAAGTGTCGGGGTCTGTTTCNAAAAAAACCGATCTGTTGGTGGCCGGACCGGGAGCGGGCTCAAAGCTGAAAAAAGCAGAGGAGCTGGGCATCGAAACGCTGACAGAAGATGAATGGTTGGCACTGGTCGCGGACCTTTAAATCGCGCGTGTCGCCTCATTGAGCCATTCAAGCTCTGCGTCTGATATGTTTACGCTTGAGGATGTACGTACTCGGGCGTGATAGGTATTGAGCCAGTTCTTTTCATCAGCCGTGAGCAAGGAAACTTCCACTAAATTTAAATCGATGGGAGCAAGGGTGACTGTTTCAAAGCCTAACATTTCACGTTCGCCCCCGTCGATTTGGGCAGGCGGTGTGACAACCAACAGGTTCTCAATTCGAATGCCAAAAGCATCCGTCTTGTAATAACCGGGTTCATTAGAAACGATCATGCCGGGATCAAGAGGAACGTGCCCTGCTTTGGAAATGCGTTGTGGCCCTTCGTGAACTGAAAGGTAGGAGCCGACGCCGTGACCNGTTCCGTGATCGAAGTCGAGGCCGGCTTGCCAAAGTGCCATGCGGGCGTGGGCATCAAGTTGCGCNCCNCTGGTNCCGGCCGGAAAGCGTGCGGATGCCAGGCCGATGTGCCCTTTCAGGACGCGCGTGAAACGGTCTTTCATTTCTGCACTTGGGGTCCCAATCGCGATTGTGCGAGTGACGTCCGTCGTGCCGTCGAGATATTGCGCCCCGGAATCTACGAGATAAAGCTCACCGTCGCCCAATGCGCGATCCGTATCTGTTGTCACTCTGTAGTGAACGATGGCGCCGTTGGGACCGGCACCTGAAATGGTATCGAAACTGATTTCTTTCAACGCACCGGTTTCGTGGCGAAAGGCTTCCAGTTTTTTGGAAGCCAAAATCTCGGTCACTGTGCCCTTCGGTGCTTCGCGCGAAAGCCAGGCCAGAAACCGACTTAGGGCCTGGCCATCACGTATGTGTGCGGCGCGGGTCCCGGCAACTTCGGTTTCATTTTTTCGTGCTTTGGGAAGCTCGCAGAGGTCAGCGCCTGCTTTTAGTGTTGCGCCGGATTGTATGAGCCGGTCATGTATCCAGCTGGCGCATGTGGTCGGGTCAATGAGAACTTCGCGACCCCAGGTGCCAAGTTTATCGAGGACCGGTCCAAAATCCTCTGGTGTGAGCAGAGTGACGACGTTGCCCAGATGTGCTCTGGTTTCGGTTGGGATTTTCGCGTCATCCACGAACAGTTCTGCATGGCCTTCTTCGTAGACGATGGCGAAGGACAGCGGAAGTGGCGAGTGTGACACGTCAGCGCCACGAATGTTAAACAGCCAGGCGATGCTGTCTGGCATGGTGAGGATGAAGGCATCGGCATCGGATGACTGTAATTGGTTCGTGATGCGTTTCAGTTTGTCACTTGCGGGTTCGCCAGAAAATGCCAGATCGTGAGCTACGATGGGGGCTTTGGGTTTTTCTGGCTGATCGTCCCAAACGGCATCAATGAGATTTTCGCTCACCGCAATGAGCTCCGCGCCCGCTTTGGTGGCGGCGGCTTGTAAGCGATTTGCGCTTTCCACTGTGTGCAACCACGGGTCGTATGCGAGCTTTGCCCCATGCGGCAGGTTTTCCTCGACCCATTGGGCAGGAGGCATGCTCATGACGGATTGCGGATCAAACGTGTCTATGTCGACCTGATATCTGACTTGCAGCGTATATCGTCCATCGATGAAAATGGCGGCCTTGTCGAGTAGGACAATGGCAAGTCCGGCGGACCCCGTGAACCCCGTAAGCCACTTTAACCGTTCCGCATGTGGGGGGACATATTCCCCCTGATGTTCATCAGCGCGGGGAATAATAAATCCGTCTAATCCTCGCGCACGCAGTTCGGCGCGAAGTTTTTCAGCGCGGGGTGGGCCGAGGGTGGGGTCTGCGACATCATCATAGGTTTGAAACATGGCCGTATCTTATCAGCGTCACATTGAAGTGGATAGGGTCACGGCGCTGTTTCGTCAGCCCCTCAAGCGCAAGGAGACCCAATCATCCAAACGTAAACGTTGTTCAAGAAACAAGCCCTGATCGCGGTAGGCGCTGGTGACCATCTGTTCCTGTTCATGCAGAATGCCAGACAGAATAAGCGTGCCGTGGGGTGCCAGATGTTGTTCCACGGCTGGTGCTAAATGGGCCAAAGGCTTGGCCAGAATATTGGCGACGATCAAATCATAGGGTCCGCGGGAACCAAGCTCTGGATGTCCAAAACCTGTTGCTGTGAGCGCCGTGATGAGAGGGTGCACGCCATTCGCGCGGGCATTTTCTCGTGTGACGCGGGTGGCAATGGGATCTATATCGCTGGCGGTCACGGCTCGACGGGTTAGTTTGGCAAGTGCAATGGCAAGCAAGCCCGTGCCGCAGCCAAGGTCGAGTGCATTGCGGGGGACGTGTCGGCGGCATTCCTGCTCAATCAGTTTGAGACAACCCAGCGTTGTGCCGTGATGCCCGGTGCCAAATGCTTCGCCTGCATCAACGAGCAGTGGAAGACGAGCGGCCGGGATTTTGTCCGCATCATGCGTGCCATAAACGAAAAAGCGATCTGTTTGAATGGGAGAGAGGCCTTCCAGCGATCTTGCCACCCAGTTGATGTCAGGCAAGGTTTCGATGGTGAGGTCTGACACGGTGAAGCCGGTTTGGCTTGTTGGGGCCTCTATCACAGCCTTGATCGCGCTCAGGTCTGGTTCAAATTCGTAATAAGCCTCAACTGACCAAGTGACATGTTCTTCCACTTCCGCTGTTGCGAGAGCCTGGCATTCTGGTGAGATCGCATCACGCAGGCTGTCAGCAAAGATTTCCGACAGAGCGATGGGTGTGGTGAAAAAGACTTTCCAAACGGGTGTCATGCGAGACTTTCAGAGCGGCGGGCTCGTTGAAGCAATTAGGCGTGTCGTTCTACAAAAGTGTCGATCACTTTTTTGCGGCCGGAATGAGNAAAATCAACGGTCAGCTTATTGCCGTCGATCAGNGCGATGAGACCATAGCCAAATTTCTGATGGAAAATACGCTCACCAACTTCGTAGGAGGAAGCCGCCGGATCTGAGGTGGCCACAAGCTCTCCTGTTGCCTCAATGGTTGGCGTGCGGGTTTTCATGGCGCCGGCACGTGCATTGGCCTGGGCGCGTTGCCAGCCGGGACCACCATAATTACTTTGAGTGAATTCATGATCAAAGCGACTTTGCCCATATTCGCTATAGTTGCCGAAACTCGTGTCGCCTTGAAGAACGTCAACATGTTCTGGCGGTAGCTCGTCAACGAACCGTGAAGGGAGCGCCGACTGCCATTGATTGTGTATGCGGCGGTTGGAGGCAAAAGAGATGCGGGAATTTTTCTTCGCGCGCGTAATACCCACATAAGCCAGGCGACGTTCTTCCTCCAAGCCGGATAGGCCACTTTCGTCGAGGGCACGCTGGTGGGGAAAAAGGCCTTCTTCCCAGCCCGGCAAGAAGACCGTGTCGAACTCAAGACCTTTAGCAGAATGGAGCGTCATCAGATTGACCTTGTCGGTTGTGTCTGATTGCTCAATTTCCATGACGAGGGAGATATGTTCCAGATACCCGGCCAGATTTTCAAAATGTTCCATGGAGCGGACGAGTTCTTTTAGATTGTCCAGCCGCCCGGGTGCATCGGCGGAGCGGTCGTTCTGCCACATTTCTGTGTAGCCGCTTTCGTCGAGAATGGTTTCGGCTAATTCGATATGCCCAAGGCCTGACATAAGCACGCGCCAATTGTCGAACATTTCAACAAAGGATTTGAGGTTGCGGCGTGCTGGCTGGCGAATTTCTTCTGTTTCCATCACAAGACGTGCGGCCCGCATCATTGATATGCCTTCTGCGCGCGCGACTTGATGCAAGGTCTGCACAACTTTGTCTCCCATGCCACGCTTGGGCTTGTTGAGGATGCGTTCAAACGCCAGATCATCGTCAGGTTGGGCGACAAGACGCAAATAGGCATTGGCATCGCGTACTTCCATACGCTCATAGAAGCGCGGACCACCGACAACACGGTAAGGCAGACCAAGGTTTATGAAGCGATCTTCAAATTCCCGCATTTGAAATGAGGCGCGCACAAGGATTGCGACTTCACGCAGCAAATGGCCATCGCGCTGAAGTTGCTCAATGTCCTCGCCGATGATACGTGCTTCTTCTTCACCATCCCATAATCCGCGAAGGGTGACCTTTTCCCCTTCGTCAAGGTCGGTCCAAAGGGTTTTTCCAAGACGTGTTTCATTGGCGGCGATGAGGCCTGACGCCGCGCCCAGAATGTGCGGTGTTGAGCGATAGTTTTGTTCTAGGCGCACAACTTTCGCGCCGGGAAAATCTTTCTCAAAGCGCAGGATGTTGTCGACCTCTGCACCGCGCCAGCCATAGATGGATTGATCGTCATCGCCAACACAGCAAATGTTTTTGTGTTTTTGGGCAAGCAAGCGAAGCCATAGATATTGCGCAACATTGGTGTCTTGATACTCATCCACCAACATATATTTGAAGCGGTCCTGGTATTGCGCAAGGACTTCCGGGTTTTCCTGAAAGAGGCGCAGGCATTCCAGAAGGAGATCGCCAAAATCAGTGGCGTTCAGGATCTTCAGTCGCTCTTGATAGGCGGCATACAAAAGTGCGCCTTTGCCATTACCGAAATGTTCAGCATCCCCGGCGGGGACTTTGTCTGGCGTCAGGCCTCGGTTTTTCCAACCATCAATGAGCGAAGAAAGCTGGCGCGCTGGCCAGCGCTTTTCGTCGATGCCGTCAGCTTTGATGAGCTGCTTCAACAGACGGTTCTGATCGTCCATGTCGAGAATGGTGAAATCTGAACGCAGGCCCACAAGTTCGGCGTGCCGACGTAGTATCTTTGCACCAATGGAATGGAAGGTGCCAAGCCATTGCATGCCTTCAACTGCGCCGCCGACGAGAGCACCTATGCGGTTTTGCATTTCTTTGGCGGCTTTGTTCGTGAACGTAACCGCGAGCAATTGGTTGGGCCAGGCTTTGCTGGTGGCTAATACGTGGGCGAGCCGGGTGGTTAGGACGCGGGTTTTGCCGGTTCCAGCGCCTGCGAGTACAAGCACAGGCCCGTCCAATGCTTCCACGGCTTCACGCTGACTGTCATTCAATCCATTTAGGTAAGGTGGGCGCATGTGTCCCATGGCCTGGGCGCTCAACGAGCGGGCCGTTTCCTCTTCTGGGATGCTTCCCAGATCAAATGGGTCCGAATCTGTCATGATGAGGCACAAGATAAGCACTAAAACAGACTGAAACTAGGGCCGCGTCGCTTAAAGGCGGAAACGATTGTTTTAGTGGTGTTCTTCGCGTGAGGCCGCGATAAGTCCGTCCGCCAGGGCTTTCAGCGCTGCGACTCGTGTGACACGACCGATGGCGACTTCTCTATCTTCGACTTCACACACCGGCAAGTGGTCGAGGCCATGGGCGTCCATAACATCAAGGGCTCTGTTCAGTCGGTCGTAGGGGAACAGGCGTACGGAATCGTCAGCAACATTTAGAAGGCGGGGCGCGTCTTCTGAGTAGGGGTGGGCCTGATCAAAACGGGTCATTACATCACGGACATGAATGCTCATCATGACACGCCTGTGCGGACCTTCCTGCAAATTGACTTCACGCTGCTCCAATTGCCAATGAAAGAAGCTTTTGCCGATTGTTGCCTGGGTCAGGGCCGTCGCAATGGCATTGGCTAGCAGAAGTGCAAGTGTGACTTCATAGTCAGCGGTGAGCTCAAAGACGATCAATGTGGTTGATAGGGGTGCGCCAAGTACGGCGGCGGCAACAGCGCCCATTCCGACGATAGCGTAGAGACCGTGGGCGGAGGCCATACCAGGGAACAGATAGGCTGCAACAATGCCAAATGCGCCACCTGCCATTGCTCCCAGATAGAGAGAGGGTGAAAAGACGCCCCCACCAAACCGGCTGGCGAGTGTGACTGCTGTGGCAAAAGTTTTGGCAACCAACAAGGCGATCAAAAATCCGAGTGTATAGCTTTGCTTGAGTGCATTGTCCGTCGCTTCATAGCCAACGCCCAATACTTCGGGGAAGGCGAGCGCGACGAGACCAATGATCAAACCGCCAATGATGGGACGCGACCAAATGGGAATATCAAAAACGCGCGCAACCTTGTCTGTGTAAAGCACAGCGGCCATGAAACTAATCGCGACGATGGCGGCCAGGATGCCCAACAGCGCGAAGGCTGGAAACTCAAAATAGGACGCGATGGCATAATCAGGCAGGCTGAAGGCTGGGAAATTGCCAAGGTGAAAGCGGGCAACAGATGTGGCCGCGACGGAGGCAATGGAAACGGGAACAAATGCGCGGAGTGCGTAGTGACCCAAAATTATTTCATGTGCGAACAGAACGCCAGCAATCGGTGCGTTGAAGGAGGCTGTCACCGCGCCTGCAACACCGCAAGCCAGGAGAATGCGGCCCCATTCAGGATCAAACCTGAAGCGTTCTGCGACATAGGCCGACAGCGTGGCGCCTAAGTGAACCGCAGGGCCTTCACGGCCTGCACTAGCGCCCCCGCCGAGTGATATGGTGGTCAGGATCGCGCTATAGATGCCGGTTTTGAGCGGCATGTGGCCCGATTTCAAGGCTGCTGCTTCAATCACGTCGGAGACAGATTCCGTTCTGCCCATCGGCATCAGGAATTTAAGCCCTAAGCCAACAAGAACGCCTGCGCCGATTGGGCCAGCTAGCACCATCCACCAAGGCAGACCTGCGGCGGCAGTTGCTGTGCTTTCGCCAAAATCTCCCAACCAAGTCCAGTGGACGGAAATGATGGCCAGCCGGAATAGGATCGTGGCATAGGCGGCAGTAATACCCAGGACTGCAGCCAAAACCCATCCGGTTAAGTTTCTGGATTCCCAGAAATTGCGCCAATTTTCCTCAATCGGGCGATCAATTACAGCCTCAAAAATATGCGCGAGGAGTTTTCCAAAACGCGACAGGAGCTTCTTCATTTACAACGGCCAATCGATCCTTCGGCACATACACGAACGCCATCTGTCCATGTTGCCCCGGAAACATCTGCATTCAGCAGGTCAGTTTGGGCGAAGTGTGCACCTGTAAAGTTTGCACCGCGTAAATTTGCACGAAAAAACCGTGTACGGCGTAGATTGGTCTCTGACAAATCTGCGCCCGTCAAATTGGTTTTGGTCATGTCAGCCTCGCGCAGACTTGCGCCTACAAAGCTCGTGCCCGTGAGGTTTGCTGAAACAAATTTTGCACCTTGCGCGTCTGCTCCGTCTAAAGTGGATCCGGAGAGGTCCGAGCGCTGAAAGCGTGTATCAAGCAGGGCCGCGTCTGTTAGATCTGAATTCGGAAAACTTGCTTCTTCCAGAAAACACCGTGACCAGTCTACGCCCGGNGACGCGGGTGCTGAACAATCTGGAAAAGCTAAGGCTACATTGGGTGCAAAAATGATGAATATCCAGATGAAGCTGAGGAGGGTGCGGGTCACTCTGTTGTCTCACTTTTGCGCCGGATGCCGATAACGCTACCTGCCTGATCGGGACGCGGCAGATTTTTGTGTGCGGAAGCAAAAAACTTTGCTTTTTCTTGAGCGCTATCTGGCATGGGAGAGGCGCGGCGTGTTTTCATGTCGACGTGAATGCACATTTGTTCTGACGTCGCTGCCAGATATCCATCAGTTCCATGATACATGCGACCGAAGATATGAAGCCGTTTACTGTCCCAATCCAATATTTGATAATCGATGCGGACAGGATCACCTTCTTTGAGTTCGTCAAGATAGGTGACGTGAATTTCAGCAGTAAAACACGAACCGATACCTTGTTGGGTATACTGCCAACCAAGACCAATATCATTGAACAATTGGTCGAGCGCCTCGTCGAACAAAAGATTGTAGTAGGCCATGTTCATATGACCATTAAGGTCAATCCACTGGCTTTCGACTTTACGCAATGGAGCTTCAAATAATGCTGTCGCTGTGTCGCTCATTTTTGTTCCTTGTGGTGTTGCTCATGGCCAAGGGGTGCGTGGAACTACCATAAACCTTCACAGCCGGTGAGACCAATGCTCACTTGCGGGAAAAGTGCTCTTGGTCTCTATCTGGGCCTCATTCTAGTTTGGTGATATGCTTCATGTATGAGCGTCAATGGGAAAAACAATGCGATGAATGCACTTCCTGAAGGTTTTTTGGCTGACCTTGAAGCGTTGTTAGGAGAGCGCCTTCAGACCGGCGATGCTGTTCGTGCTGCCCATGGGCACGATGAAAGCTGGCATGAAACACAGATGCCAAATGCTGTCGCCTTCGTCAATTCCACGCAGGAAGTGAGCGATGTTGTTCGATTGTGTTCGAAGGCGCGTGTGCCGGTCATTGCCTTTGGCATGGGGACGTCACTTGAAGGCCAAGTCAGTGCTGTTGCAGGTGGTGTCACCATCGATATGTCGGGTATGAACCGTGTGCTCAAAGTGCATGCTGAAGACTTGGACTGCCGTGTCGAGGCAGGTGTTACGCGCAAGCAACTGAATTCTTACCTTCGCGACACGGGGCTGTTTTTTCCCATCGATCCAGGTGCGGACGCAAGCCTTGGCGGGATGGCTGCAACACGTGCCTCTGGCACGAATGCCGTGCGTCATGGCACCATGCGGGAAAATGTGTTGAACGTGACGGCGGTGCTTGCGAGCGGGGAGATTATTTCCACAGGAGGTCGTGCGCGCAAATCGGCCGCAGGATATGATCTTACTCGGTTGCTTATCGGCTCTGAAGGTACGCTCGGTATTATGACTGAGTTGACTTTGCGTCTTCATGGGATTCCAGAGGCGGTGTCTGGTGGCATCTGTTCCTTCGCCACTGTGGCCGGAGCTGTTGATGCGGTTATTGAGACGATACAATCGGGTTTGCCGATTGCGCGCATCGAATTGTTGGATGAAGTGCAGGTAAAGGCGTGCAACGCTTATTCTAAACTCTCCCTTGATGANGTNCCTCTNNTGTTGGTGGAGTTTCATGGCACAGAAACCAGCGTGACAGAGCAGTCCAACCGGTTTGGTGAGATAACAAAGTCTCATGGCGGTCGTGATTTTAAATGGACTGTAGATGCAGAGGAACGCACGAAACTCTGGGAAGCGCGGCACAATGCCTATTATGCTTCTCTCGCATTGGAACCAGGTAAAAAAGGCATGACGACAGACGTATGTGTGCCGATCTCCAATCTTGCTCAATGTTTACTTGAGACCAAGGCTGACGTGGATGCGTCATTTCTAACCGCACCAATTGTGGGACATGTGGGTGACGGAAATTTTCATCTCATTATGCTGATGGACCCGGGCAATGAGAAAGACGTGGCTGAGGCCAAGCGTATTCACGACCGGATGGTCACACGGGCGCTTTCACTTGAGGGCACGTGTACCGGCGAACATGGTATTGGGCTTGGGAAGGTTGATTTTCTAGAGGCCGAACTGGGTGCCGGTGTTGGTGTTATGCGGACGCTAAAACGAGCGCTGGACCCGCATAACATTTTGAACCCGGGTAAGATGTTTTCGTTGTAGAAGAAATTAAGAAAATTTTGGCAGCCAGTTTTCCAGAGCCGTCCCAATTTCATGAGGGCTGTCTTCCTGAATGAAATGAGTGCCGCGCACTGTGATCTCTTCTTGGTTGTGCCATGTTCGCACGAACTCTCTAATTTCCCCCTGGATGAGGGCTCCAGGCTCTGCATTGATGAAGAGCTTGGGGATTGTGTTGCTGGCTAACCATTCTGACAGGCGCGTGACCATCTCATGCGTGTCAGCTGGCTCGCCGTCAAAAGGGACTTCGCGCGGCCACGTTAACGTTGGACGTCTGTCTTCGCCTGCGGTGAGATAAGGCGCACGGTAGTTATCCATTTCTTCCTGGGTTAATTTGCGCAGGACTGAGGCTGGGACAATTTGCTCAACAAACATGTTCTGNTCAAGGACCAACCAATCGCCGAGGCCAGACTTGAAAGATTTAAACATGGCCCAGGGAACCCAATCCATCTCAGAATAAGACAGGGGCCGGGTGAAACCTTCCATGAAACAGATCGCTTTGACTTTATCTTCGTTGCGTCTTGCCCAATCAAAGCCCAGAGCTGAGCCCCAGTCGTGAATAACCAGGGTGACATTTTCTGTCACACCAAGGTTTTCCAACAAAGCATCGAGGTAGCGCTGTTGCTCAAAAAAGCCGTATCGCGCGTCTGGATCTTCACCTTCAACCAGTGGTCGTTTGTCTGATGCCCCCATGCCAACAAGGTCTGGTGCTATGCAACGCCCAAAGGGTACCGCATAGGGCACAATGTTGCGCCAGAGATAAGATGATGTTGGGTTCCCGTGCAAAAAGACAATCGGATCACCTTCGCCGATTTCAACATATGCCATTGCAAGATCGAGAACCTGGGTGCGCTTTGTGGGCAGGGGCGTTGGGCTTATCGCTTTTTCTTCTGCACGAGCTGGCAATGTTGAGGCGGCGCTGGCGGCAAATCCGGCTGTGAGCGCCCCACGTCTTGTGAGTTCGAAATCCAATGGCACGGCTTATATCCCCTGATTTGATTTAAACTTGCAAACTGCAATTCACTGCAAAGATCAGAGCAACCTGGGCGTATATGGTCAAGTGGAGAGCGGGTGCCACACGCGAATGTGATGCGTTAANCTAGGAGCCCGCGGATGAAGTTTTCACAATGCATGTGGATGACAGCATCAGGATCGACGATNCTGTCAGGGCCAATGGAATTCATCCAAATGCCATTCATCAACAGCGGAAATATGAACGCCGCTGCCGCTGCATTGGGATCACAGGTCCGAAATTCACCTTTATCGATGCCGTGTTGAATCATATTGGCGAGATTTTCTATGCCGCGCTTGGGAACTTGATCGNGAAAATAGTTGGCGATGTCGGGGAAACGTCTGGCCTCAGAAATGACCAGTTTCAAAACAGCGCCATGATTTGTATGTGCGAGTGCGCGGCCCAACCCACGGGCTTTGCCGCGCATGAAATCTGACGCAGAGCCTTGAAAGTTTTCGGCCTGTGCGATGGTTTGATCGACCATTGGGACCACGTTTTCCCGTATCAGTGCGAAAAAGAGATCTTCTTTGCTATCGAAATAGAGGTAGATCGTTGCTTTTGATACACCGGCTTTATCTGCCACATCTTCCAAGCGTGTCGCTTCGTAACCACGATCACGAAACAGCTCTATCGCCGCGTTTAGAATCTGTTGAGGGCGTTTGTTGTCGCGTTTAACTGGAGGATGGCCGACTGAATTGGCTGCAACAGGTACGACTTTTAAATCCATTTGAACCTCATCCGGGTTTCAGCGCGCTAGATACTGACTGGTCAGTCTTATTTGGCTCTGGGACCGGAAAGTTCAAGCTCTTTCGTTTTAAAGTTCAAGCTCTTTCGTTTTAAAGAGCTACCTTTTTGATTACCTCGTCGCGATCCTGATCGAGAGCAGGGGCTGGCTCACGCTTCACTGGGTCAGCAAACCCGGACAGCTTTATGGGGTTTCCCGCCATTTTCAGAACGCCCACATCTGGATCATCAACGCTGATCACCATGTTGCGGGAGGTCACTTGGGGGTCGTTTAGAACCTGTTCTACGTTATTGATGGGGCCGCACGGAATGCCTGCCTGATCCAAAAGGCCAAGCCAATGGGATGAGGTCTCCTGGGTGAGCGCTTCTTCAATGACCCCCGTTAAGGCGTCTGCGTGCTGGCAGCGTAGCTCATTGGAAGCAAACCGGTCATCATCGATCAATGCATGTCGGTCAATTGCCTTTGCCATGCGGGCGAAAAGAATGTCGTTTCCCGCAGCGATGACAATGTGCCCATCATTTGTTTTGAATGCCTGAAATGGTGTGATAGAGGGGTGGCGGGACCCAAGCGGACCCGGAATTGCACCCGTGGCAACGTAGCGCGCGATGCCATTTTCCAGCATAGCAACCTGGCAATCCAACATTGAAACATCGATGCGCAGGGCTTCCTTTTTTGTGGCGCGATGATAGAGCGCGGAAGCGATGCCAATGGTTGTGAAGAGGCCTGCACCAATGTCGCCGATGGAAGACCCGACGCGTGTGGGGTCTGCCCCTTCATGTCCTGTCAAACTCATGATCCCTCCCATGGCCTGAACCACCATGTCGTAGGCAGGCCTTTCTTTATAGGGACCCGTCTGGCCAAAGCCGCTCGCGGAGGCGAGGATCAGTCTTGGGTATTTTGCGTGAAGAGTTGGCCAGTCATATCCGAGTTTATCCAATGTTCCCGCGCGGTAGTTTTCCACCAACACATCCGCTGTCTCCAAAAGCTGCTCAAAGGTTTCGCGGTCGTCTGCATCCTTTAGGTCAAGAGCTATGGAGTGCTTGCCACGGTTGAGCGACATGAAATAGGCCGATTTTCCATCAATGAATGGTCCAATATGCCGGGCATCGTCGCCGCGCCCAGGCATTTCAACTTTAGTGACATCGGCGCCCAAATCAGCCATTACCATCGTGCAATAAGGTCCAGCGAGAACACGCGTTAAATCCACCACCTTTAGGCCTGAGAATGGCCCGGATGCTTCGTTGGTCACGCGTTCGTTCATTTGTCACTGTCCTTATCTGTTAGTTTTGGCGATGAGGCCTTTTGGTGGTCGTCGTGGATTTTTTGTTTGCGGAGAGCGTCCAATTTTTCTTTCTTCTTCTCCGCTCCGGTGCGACCAAATCGAATACGGTTCTCCTGAGCTTGTCTTTCTTTGTCGTCTCGGGCCTCTTGTTTCGTCTTTTTGTTCAGCTTTTTCCGTGCGGTCCCGAAATCGACTATATTTTTGCCTTTGGAATCCATAGGTTGTCTACCATTTACTATGCTGCAAGAGGTGCCTTGGCACGGCTGTTTGTGGCACGATAACCTATAATGAGGGACGAGCAACAAAGCCTCCCCACGACTTGGAGCCGCGTACGGTGAATTCTGTCCTTTCATACCTTGCTGGGCTTTTGGTGTTGTTGCTTTTTGCGGCGTTGGTTGGTCCAAGTGTTGTTGATTGGAATAGTTTTCGCGGCGAAATTGAAGGTCAATTCTCCAGTGCAGCGGGTCGACCCGTTACCATTGAGGGAGATATTAACTTTGTCATTCTTCCCGCACCCCGGTTCAGCCTTCACAGAGTGAAAGTAGGACCTGACCAAGAAAGGCCTGGTGAGGCGCTCGCAGAAGCTGAGACGTTGGAAGGTGAAATTGCGCTTGCTCCACTGTTGCGTGGAGAGATCGAAATTACGCGTATTCGGGTATTGAACTTTGTCTTGCGATTAAGGCGTGATGAAGATGGGAATTTGGATTGGGCGTCGGAACAGTCAACCAATACCGAAGCAGCGCTTGACCCAGAAACTATCAGCTTGGAAGCTGCGCGCTTTGAGGGTGGGACTGTCGTCTACCTCGATGCTGACAACGACCGCGAATTTATTGTTACAGACGTGTCGGGTGATCTGAAAGCTGTTTCCTTGCTTGGCCCATTGCGACTTGACGGCGAAGTTCATTTCGAAGATCGGCCTTACAGTTTTTCCGCCAGCATCGGTGTGTTCGGCGGTGACCGTGCATTTCCAGTGAACTTGGAAGTGGTGGATGCGTTTAGCCCTTGGAACGCATCATTTATTGGATTGGCGACGGATGCCAGCGCCGCTGCTCGCCTTGACGGNACATTCTTGTTCGAGTTTGGCAGCGTTGAAGCCGCGGCGCCAGAGGGGGAGACTGATCCTGTCGTGAGTATGCAAGCAGGNGTTGTGATCAGTCGCAAAGAAGCGAGCCTTCGGGAAATCGAATTGACAGTCGAAGGCTCTGTTCTCAAAGGTCAAGCCGAGCTTTCTTTTGAAGATACTCCAGCGTTGAGTGCTGAGTTCTCAGGGGCGCGGCTTCAAGTTGACAAGGTACTTCACGCCTTTTCGCAATTTGTCCCTTCCGGGCCCACACTGTACTTTCCAGAAGCCCTGACAGGCTCGTTGGCGGTTTCAATTGGGGACCTTGGATTTGGTGCGTTGAATGCGACAGGCGTATCCAGTCATATGACGTTTGAGAATGGCGTTGTGACGCTGCAATCTCTTTCAGGTTTTCCAGGAAATACCACCACTGAATTGACAGGCGAGGTCAGCTTCGTTCAAGGCGTTCCCCGATTTGACGGTGCATTGAATGCGTCCGTTGGCAGTCTTCCTGTATTTGGCAGATGGTTGGACAATAGGCTTTCTGGCGAGGCCTCGAATGCTCCGGTTTCCGAGGAATCAGCGGACGGAATTGTTGAGTATGGAGGACCAACGCAACTGCGATTGCAAACCGATTTGGCTCTTCAGTCTTCTTTGTTGCAGGCCTATGGCTTGTCTGCTGTTTTTGGGAATGGCGAAGGGGAACTTGCCCCAGTGACGGGGGGCATTTCATTTGCCAGGAGCTCACGGCCTGCTCTCGGCGTGGAACTCAGTGGTCCGTTGTTGGATTTGAATTTTCTGAGATCACTTGTGACACCGCCTACGTGGGAACATTTTCCAGACGTTTCCAAATTCGATGCAAGTATTGTTGTCTCGATGGACGAGTTTCGGGCAGGCGATTGGGTGTTGCATGGTGTTGATCTGGCGGCAGCACTTAGTGATGGTCTTATTTCAATTGAGAAATTGGAAGCCTCACAGCATGACGTGGTGAGCGATGATCTTGTCGGCTCTATCGCGATTACGGGGTCACTGCGTGAGCCCGGATCGTTTGCNCATGGTGGGTTGCAAGGCAAAGTCAGTTCTGACTTGGTGGTCGACTGGATTGACCACAATTATGGTTGGTCCATGCCGCCGATGGAAAATGAAGGCAATGGTGATTTAGATTTTACCGTCCGCGGTACACGCNAAAATGATCGGCATACATTGTCNCTTGATCTGTCTGGTTCAATTGGGCATTCGGACGCCTCACTTGCCTTCAAACAGATTCAGGCCACCGGTGCTGCCGAGATGGATCAGATTGACCTTCTTGTTTTGTTAGAAAACCAAACAGCCTCAGAACTCACGGCGCAAATTGGGTTGGGGAATGCCACATCAATATCGGGAGAGGGCACGTTGCAGTTTCAGCTCTCAGGCGGCGGTGCGGGGCCGTTTGATGTGACGGCGCGGTTACGTGCTGGTTCTACTTCTTTGTCGGCGAGTGGGTCCATTGATGACCCATGGGACGCATTAAAATTTGAAGGCCGGTTTGAAGCCTCTTCTGACCAAGTTGATCATGTCTTTGCTGTTCTTGATTGGCAGTCACCGCTTGTCGCTCTTGCGATTGGGAATGGGCGACAGGGTGCGTTCATTGCGGGCGGCGGGTTGGCGTGGACTCCCGAGCGCATATCCGTGTCAGAGCTTGAAGCTGTTGCTGGTTCATTTCGCGTGTCGGGTAGCGCTACCTATTTAGAAACAGAAACAGTGCCNCGAATAGACGCTGACATTGAGCTTGGCCGTATCACGCTGGACCCGCTTTTTGCAACGGACGATGGATCGCTGTGGAACGCTGCACCTCTAAATTGGCAGGCCCTAGCTGAATTGCAGGGAACGGTGGATGTGTCGGCCTCATCGGTGGATGTCGCCGGATTGAGCTTTGCTCAAGTGCAGGCGAACGGGTCTCTTGCAGAGGGTGTTTTATCCTTTAACCCTGTCACAGCACGTTTCGCAGATGGGCGTTTGATGATGGGTGGCAAATTTGAAGGGGGCGAAGGCGTTCCTGGCGTTGGCTTTACTGTCGCTTTGGAAGATGCGGACATCGCAACCACATCAAACATGATTTTTGCGGCTCCCCTGGGGGATGGAAGTGCGACAGCGAGTTTGCAGCTTCAAGGACAAGGGCGCAGTTTGCTCGGGTTGGTTTCGACTTTGTCAGGCAAAGGCAGCCTTACATTAGGACCTGGTCATTTTTCTGGATTTGATTTGAGCGCCTTCCGCGAGGGGCTGGGAGGCCTGACAAGCATGGATGATTTTGCGCCACTTGTTGAAGTGACATTGGAACAAAGCGCAACATCGTTTGAGAGGGTTGAAGGGGAACTGCAACTTGAAGACGGTATTTTGAACTTTACGCCCGTAAGCCTGTCTGTGGTTGGTGCGCGTGAGGCAAAAATAAAGGCGCTTGCCGACTTGGTACGGCTAGAAACTGATGTCGAGAGCAGTTTTGTTTTTGAGGGTGAGCCCACATTGCCACGTTTGACGATGGTGTTGGCTGGGCCTTTGCACGAGCAGGACAGGCGGACAGATACATTGGCTATTCAGTCGGCGATTGCTCAAATCTTGCTGATGCGGGAATTGGAGGCAGCTGGCGTTGAGGAGATTCCTGCAGAGCTGCGTGAGTTATTTGAGACGCCAATGTCAGAAGATAATCTCGATGCGCCACTTGATGAAGTGGCCGAAGAATTGGACGAGGCCACGGTTGTTCCGGTTCCTGCGCTAGCTGAAACACCCGCGATGCCACTTCCCATCGTGCGACCAACTCCCTAAAGGGTACTAGGCGCCGCTGCTTTTTTTGTCACACGGTGAAGGATGAAGACGCGCACGGCACTGGTTAGCGATCCGTCGTCGGTTCTCTCGGCATCAATTGTGCGTACCAGTTCCGTGACGGACTTTTTGTCAGTGCATGCGATTTTTTTCAACGCATCCCAAAAAGGTTGTTCAAGCGTGATGGATGTTCGATGACCGGCGATGGTCATAGATCGCTTTACTTGTGCGCTCACCTTTTTACCTCGATTTGAGCCTTCATTTTGGGCTGATCATGTCTTCCGGTTTTACACTTTCATCAAACTCGGAATCGGTAACATATCCGCCACCGACAGCTTCTTCACGAAGGGTCGTGCCATTCTTGTGCGCTGTCTTGGCGATTTTGGCGGCATTGTCGTAGCCGATTTTCGGTGCGAGAGCGGTCACCAACATTAAAGAGCGATCAAGTGCAGCTTTGATGTTGTCTTCACGCGCTTCAATACCGAGGACACAATTATCAGTAAAACTGACAGCTGCGTCCCCCAACAGCTGAACGGACTGCAAGAAGTTGTAGGCCATCATTGGATTGTAGACGTTTAGTTCAAAATGACCCTGGCTGCCTGCAAAACCAAGGGCTGCGTTGTTGCCTGCCACATGCGCGCAAACTTGCGTCAGCGCTTCACATTGGGTCGGGTTCACTTTGCCAGGCATGATGGAAGAACCTGGCTCATTTTCTGGAAGAGCGAGTTCCCCCAAACCTGAGCGTGGACCGGAACCCAGAAGCCGAATGTCATTTGCGATTTTGAACAGCGCCATGCCAGCCGCATTGATCGCACCGTGAGCGAAGACCATGGCGTCATGTGCCGCCAAGCTTTCAAACTTGTTCGGTGCTGTGATGAAAGGCAGGTCGGTGATGTCGGCGACATTTTCTGCCACCATTTCGGCAAAACCGATGGGGGCATTGAGGCCGGTGCCAACAGCGGTGCCGCCTTGTGCTAACTGCAAAAGACCTGGCAGCGTGAGCTCAATGCGGTCAATCGCAGAGTTCACTTGTGCAGCGTAGCCAGAAAACTCCTGGCCTAACGTCAAGGGTGTTGCATCTTGTGTGTGCGTACGGCCAATTTTGATGATGTGGTCGAATGCTTTTTGTTTTCCGACGAGAGCCTTGTGCAAGTGCTTTAGGGCAGGGACGAGGCCGTGCACAATCCGTTCAGCGCAGGCGATGTGCATGGCGGTTGGATAGGTGTCGTTAGATGATTGGCTCATGTTTACGTGGTCATTTGGGTGCACAGGGTCTTTGGTGCCCATGGTGCCGCCTAGCATCTCGATGGCGCGGTTTGAAATGACTTCGTTTGAGTTCATGTTGGACTGTGTGCCAGACCCAGTTTGCCAGACAACGAGGGGGAAATGATCGTCTAGTTTACCCTCGATGACTTCCTGGGCGGCCTTTACAATGGCGCCACCAACTTTGTCGTCTAGGTTGCCCAGTGTCATATTTGCTTCCGCACAGGCGCGTTTGACGATGCCAAGGCCGCGGACCACTGACATGGGTTGTTTTTCCCAGCCAATTTTGAAATTCCCGAGTGACCGTTGAGCTTGAGCACCCCAATATTTGTCCGATGCGACTTCGATGGGGCCGAATGTGTCTGTTTCGGTGCGGGTCTTGCTCATGGGGCTCTATCTCCAATTCGTCTCGGATCGCTAAAATGCCCAGTTAGTGGGCGCGTGCAGCTCATTTAGCATGGGCATGCGTGATTAGCCAAGCTGGGCGATCAAGCACAGATCGTGAAGGTTAGGTCTTGCAGAGTGGAGGGACTTATCTGTCTTTGCGGAAAGCGTCGAGATCGACAACTTCTCCGGGCGAGGTCTCGCTTGCGGCAGGCGCAATCGATTCTGGCGAGCTGTCTGGGCTCGCCGCCAATTCTTCTTCGGCAGCCGTGCCATTTTCTGTGAATTGCAGGCCGAACTGAACACTGGGATCGAAGAAACTCGTGAGAGCAGAATAGGGCACCACGAGGCGTTCTGGTGTTTTGTCAAAGGACAGGCCAACCGAAAAACCTTCGTCGCTGACTTTTAGGTCCCAGAATTGATGTTGGAGAACAATGGTCATCTCTTCAGGGTATTGGGCTTTTAGGCGATCAGATATGTCGACGCCGGGGGCCTCTGTCTTGAAGGACACGTAGAAATGATGTTCGCCTGGCATGCCTTTTGATGCAGCAATGTTGAGCGCATCGCGCACGACCACACGTAATGCATTTTGCGTTAGCAGGTCGTATCGCATCAAATCTTCGGTCATCACGCGCTCCACTTGTTTGAGCCGCATTGAAGCAGCGATTCGCCCAGACGTCTAGGGCTTGCCAGGGATCGTTTTCTACTCGTGTGGCAAATAGTAGGTCAAAAACCGAATGGCATTTTCGCCCATTACTCGCATAATTTCTTCTCTGGTGAAGCCAGCTTTTAGCATCTCGTGGGTGAGAACGGCGATCTCAGAAGCATCAAAAAGAACCGTGGTACCACCATCATAGTCAGACCCAAGGGCGATATGTTCGACACCGAGAAGGTCAATGCCATATCTGATGGAGCGCACAACACCCGCGGGTGAATAGTCGCAAGAAGCTGCATCCCAAAAACCGACGCCGATGAGGCCCCCCTTGGCGGCGATTTCTTTCATCAGATCATCTTCCAGATTACGTGGTGTATCGCAATTTCCTTTGAGGCCTGTGTGGGAAACCATGATGGGGCGTGTGGTCATGGCAAGCACATCGCGCACGACAGCGGGCGACGAGTGAGCCACGTCGATGATGACGCCAATGCGCTCCATCTCGGCAACAGCTTCGCGGCCAAATTCTGTCAGGCCTTCGCCGGATTGACCGTGCAGAGAGCCGCCAAGGCGATTGTCGAAGAAATGTTGTAGACCCATGATGCGGTACCCGGCATCAAAGAGATTTTGCACATTTGCTATGTCGCCTTCCAGTGGATGACTGCCTTCTGTCAGAAGAAGACCGCCGACAAGCGGTTTGTTGGCTGCTTTGGCGCTCAAGAGCGTTTCAAGGTCAGCGCGTGTCTTAACGACCAAGAGTGCTTCCGGGTCTTGGTTTTGTGCGCTGATCAATTGTTCAGCCTGATAGGCTGCACGTTCATATAGGCTTGTCCATGTGCGTAGTGGCCAAAGGCCAAGCATCGTTACTAGCGTAATTTGGTCTGAGGCTTCAGCAGAATTGCTTTCGTAATTCTGTCCTGATGGTGCTTTTGTGGTGGAGGAAAAGACCTGCAACGTCATGTTGCCTTCCACCATGCGCGGCACATCCACATGACCTGTGCTGCTGAGGTCCAGCGGATTGCGGCCCCAAAGCATTGTATCGGAATGCAGATCGACGACAGTTAGCGTGCGGTGAAGAGCGCGGGCTTCATCCGAAATTTCATAAGGCGCATGTTCTTCGACGACATTGATACCGCCTTCCAGCAGGCTTGGCGCGAGGAAATAGATCGCCGAATATGCGATCACCAAAAACACAGCGAGACCAATAAGAAGACGTTTCATGATATTTCCCCAAACGCTAAACCACCCAGGGGCGCACTCTATGGGCGCAGGCGGGTGCACTCAACCTGTTTGAACGTCTGTCTCATACCATGCACGCCATTTTTCAAGCAATGCTTCGGTATCACTGTCATTTGGGTGAAATGACGGCCTGTAGTAAGGCAAAAGGCCGATCATGACGCGTCGCCAAACACCGGGACGCCCCCAGAGATGATTAATCGCCCGCCCCCAGGAACGCCAGTTGGTCAGCTCTTTCGCCTGTTTCATCAGATAGATCTGATGGATGAGGGCGACATTGTTGAAATTGATCGTTGTGATGGTCATGACGATGATGCGACGGAGATATCCTGCCAAACCGGGATCAACAGCTTTCATGACGTCAAACGCCACGGCCTTATGTTCGCTCTCTTCCATCGCATGCCAGCGCCACATGTTGGCGTAAAGCGGATGAGCGCCCTCCATTGCACGCGGGTCGGAGAGTATGACCTCGGCAAATAGTGCTGTGTAATGCTCTAGCGCGCAGGTGATGGCAAGCTGGCTTTTCTTCGGCAGCTTACGACCAATTTTGAGGCCGAATTCCATCATCCGCTCCAAAGTGTCTGGGTGTAGTCCATTTGTGCGCAAATGCTGATTGTAGAGTTCGTGCTCGCGAGAGTGAATGGCTTCTTGGCCCGCAAACCCTCGCACTTCCGCTTTCAGTTTCGGGTCAGTGATCTGGTCAGCAAAGGCACGGACGCTGTCGACAAAAAACCGTTCGCCTTCCGGGAAAGTAATAGAGAGACCATCATAAAAATGGGAAATAGCGGGGTCGTCGGAATGCCAGTTGACCGGCAGATCATCTGTAAAGGCAAAGCCTGGGTCGCGGGGGGTGATGGTTCTGGATTCTGCAGGGGGCATTCGCGCATCTCTCACTTTTGGTAAGGGGAGAGTGAAGTGGAGGCTTCTGTTGCCAGGTGCCTCCGAACCCCGCCTGCAAGTGCTAACCTACAGGACTAAATTTGAAACAGTCGAACCGCTTACGCAGCTAGACGTGCCTCAGCGTAGTTGTCGTTTGCAACTATCATACGGCCCGATAACGGCGGAACCATGCCGAGCAAAAGAAGATCCTTTACACCCTCGTCGATCCTATTTCGCCCCCATCAAAAACTCAGGTTATAGGTACCTGAAAATGCTCAACCTGAGCTTATGGTGGAGGCGCCGGGTACCGCCCCCGGGTCCGAATGGTTTATTACGAAATCCGTTTATCGCCATAGTCGGTTTCCCGACAGGACTAATATAGGCGTTTAAGGTTTTGATTTAAAGGGCTGTCTGCTGGACCCATGCCACACTGGATCCAGTATCTAGATGCACCTACTCAGTATCGGAGAGAAGGGCTTTCCAAATGTAGGCACCGATGGCTGCTCCGATCAGTGGGGCCACCCAAAACAGCCACAATTGTCCCATGGCGCCAGTGTCTGCGAACAGAGCAACGGCGGTGGAGCGTGCCGGGTTTACGGATGTGTTGGTGACGGGGATGGAAATCAAGTGAATGAGCGTCAGGCCAAGGCCAATGGGGATTGGTGCAAAACCAAGTGGCACGAGGTTGCTGGTGGAGCCCAAAATGATGATTAGGAAAAAGGCCGTCATCACGACTTCGGTGATCAAGGCAGCAGTCATTGAGAAACCACCCGGGGAGAGATCGCCAAATCCGTTGGAGGCAAAGCCACCCGTGGTTGTGAAGTCCGCTTTGCCAGAAACAATCAGATAGAGGGTTAAGGCGCCTAATATGCCGCCGCCAACTTGGGCTGCGACGTAGGGGCCAAATTTTTTCCACTCGAATTTTCCTGCGACGGCCAGTCCAAGCGAGACTGCAGGATTGAAGTGACCACCAGAAATGCCACCAACAGCATAGGCCATCGTCAAAACGGTTAAGCCAAAAGCGAGTGAGACGCCGAGCAAGCCGATGCCGACATCTGGAAATGCAGCTGCCAAAACTGCGCTACCGCAGCCACCGAGTACCAACCAATACGTGCCGAAAGCCTCGGCGGAGAGTTTGTTGATCATAAGATCCCCCAATTTGCGTCGTACCCCTACAACACGAATAAGGTACAGTTCGATGGGGCGCGTGCCAAGTGTAACAAAATGACCAAAAATGGCGGGATATGTGTTCGACCTTAAATCTTTAACAGATCCAGTGATTCTAGAGGCGGCGTTGCAAGTAGAAGCTGGAAGCTGCGTTGCGCTTTCTGGTGCTTCTGGGGCTGGCAAGTCACGATTTTTGCGCGCACTCGCCGATCTCGATCCAAACAATGCAGACATTTGGCTAGCTGGCAAGTCGCGTGCGCAGTTCCGTGCGCCTGACTGGCGTCGGTGCATCACATACGTCGCTGCGGAAAGCGGGTGGTGGGCTGAGCAGGTGGGAGCACATTTTCACGAAAATGATTTGGAGTCCGCTCATCAGTTGATGTTGGCTTTGGGGCTTCCTCCGAATGCGACTGAATGGGATGTGGCGCGCTTGTCGACAGGAGAACGTCAGCGACTAGCGTTGGTACGCGCCTTGGTTCAAGAGCCAGATGTTCTTTTGCTAGATGAGCCAACCGCGCCGTTGGATGAAAAATCAACCGAGAGTGTCGAGAAACTTCTGACTGATTTTTTAGCTCAGGGTGGGGTGGTTTTTCTTGTGACCCATGATGCTGCCCAAGCCGTGCGATTGGCAGATCGTTTTTTAGAAGCGGCTGATATGTGCATTCGAGAGGTGTGCCCATGACATACGAGGTGCTTTCCTATTCCGACATTGCGCTTGCGGCGATTCTCGTGTTGGCCAACGCTCTTTTGTCGATTGCGCTCAAGTTGAAACTTGAAAGGCAATTATTGATCGCCAGTGTGCGCATGGTGGTGCAGCTTGTGCTTGTGGGTTTGATTTTGAAGCTTCTTTTTGAACAACAATCACCCATTTGGACAGCGCTTATAATTGTCTTGATGTTGTTGTTTGCCGGGCGTGAGATTGCCGCGAGGCAAGATCGGTCGTTTGTCGGGCTTTGGTCCTATGGTCTCGGCACGGTCACGATGATCGTCTCGACGATGGTGGTGACGATCTTTGCCCTTACAACCCAGGTTCAGCCTGATCCTTGGTACGATCCTCGATATGCCGTGACGATGCTCGGCATGATCATGGGCAACACGATGACAGGTGTCAGTCTGGGTCTTGATACATTGACCAGCCGGGCATCAGGGGAGCGGCTTGCAATTGAGGCGCAATTGGCGCTCGGGCGATCTAGAGAGGATGCTTTCAGGCCGCTGGTTCGAGATGCGTTGCGGGCGGGTTTCATGCCGATGATTAATGCGATGGCAGCGACAGGGCTTGTATCGTTGCCGGGCATGATGACCGGCCAGATACTTGGCGGTGTCGACCCAGTGGAAGCGGTGAAGTACCAACTACTCATCATGTTCTTGATCGGCGGGGCAACCGGTCTTGGTGTGTTGATGGCGGTCCTTGGCGGCGCCTGGCGCTTGAGCGATGACCGTCACCGATTGCGATTGGACCGTTTGATGTCCTCGCGGAGCAGGAATTCTGGCTGATGTGC
>JGI24723J26617_10000235_pt1 | contig 55414 bp, 52 predicted proteins | sample Cruoilmetagenom6_FD_26617 | JGI IMG/M metagenome (IMG submission 26617) | reverse complement strand
AGCTGATGCCGCAATTACCGCTGGAGTTATGGTGTTGTTGCTATTTAATAAACGCGCTTTTCCAAAAGGAGAGAAAGAGAATGAATCAAAAGATTTTATAGAACCTCCAGTTGTGGTGAAACATTACAACAAACCAAAGTGATTCAAAATGAAGTTAAATTCTTAACTTCGTTCTATGCAAAACGCCGACTTAAGCCTACAGTTAAAAACATTGCCCGATACTCCCGGTGTTTATCAGTTTTATGATAAAAATCAACACATAATTTATGTTGGTAAAGCTAAAAATTTAAAGAAAAGAGTAAGCTCGTATTTTACAAAAACACATGATAACGGTAAAACACGTGTATTAGTAAAAAAAATTGTGACCGTTGAACATATTGTGGTCCGCTCTGAAACAGATGCCCTGCTCTTAGAGAATAACCTCATTAAAAAATATAAACCGCGCTACAATGTCTTATTAAAAGACGATAAGACCTACCCATGGGTTTGTATCAAAAAGGAACCTTTTCCCCGCGTTTTTATTACCAGAAATGTCATCAAAGATGGTTCAGAGTATTTTGGGCCCTACACTTCGGTACGTACCTTACGTGCCTTAATCTCATTAATAAGAGAGTTGTATATGCTCAGAACATGTGCCTATGACCTGTCTCCTGAAAACATTGCAACTCAAAAATATAAAGTATGTTTAGAGTATCATATAAAAAACTGTAAAGGCCCATGTGAAGGAAAGCAAAACGAAGAAGACTACCTCGAGGATATTAAATCAATACGAAATATACTCAAAGGAAATTTTAAGTCGAGTTTAGCCCATTTCACCACCCTAATGATGAATTTTGCTGAGCAAATGGAATTTGAAGAGGCACAAAAAATAAAAGAAAAAATTGAATTATTGGCCAATTATCAAGCCAAATCTACCGTTGTAAATCCCAGTATAAATAACGTAGATGTCTATTCAATTGTTTCGGATGAAACCATGGGGTATGTCAATTTTTTTAAGGTAAATAACGGGTCTATAGTACAATCGCATACCATTGAAATTAAAAAGAAATTGGATGAGTCAGACGAAGAATTATTAGCCTTAGCAATTATCGAATTACGCCAACGATTTAATAGTAAATCGGCCGAAATATACACCCCTTTTGCGCTAGATTTAGGAAGTGAAATTAAGGTTACCGTTCCCAAAACAGGAGATAAGAAAAGAATTGTTGAACTTTCCCAACGCAATGCGCGGTACTTTAGGCAAGAACGGTTAAAACAAATAAAAATAGTAGATCCAGACCGTCATGTAAAGCGAATCATGGCGCAGATGCAAAAAGATTTAAAACTGCCAGAAGAGCCAAGACATATTGAGTGTTTTGACAATAGTAATATTCAGGGAACAAATCCAGTTGCGGCATGTGTGGTGTTTAAAAATGGAAAACCCGCAAAAAAAGACTATAGAAAGTTTCATATCAAAACCGTAGTGGGGCCAGATGATTTTGGTTCGATGGAGGAAGTAATTTTACGGCGGTATAAACGATTGTTGAGTGAAGATCAGCCCTTGCCGCAGTTAATTGTAATTGATGGAGGAAAAGGGCAATTATCCTCGGCTTTAAAGAGTCTTGAGCTGTTGGGCTTGCGAAAAAAAATTTCAATCATAGGAATTGCTAAAAGGTTAGAAGAAATTTACTATCCAGATGATCCGATTCCCTTATATTTGGATAAAAAATCTGAAACCCTAAAAATTATTCAACAGTTGAGAAATGAGGCACATCGTTTTGCCATTACATTTCATCGAAATTTGCGTAGTAAAGGGGCATTAGACTCTGAATTAACTAGCATTCCAGGAATCGGAAAACAAGCGGTTTTATCATTGTTGAAAAAGTTTAAATCAGTAAAAAGAATACGCAGTGCCTCCTTAGCCGATTTAACCCATGTTATTGGAAGTTCGCGCGCAACTAAAGTGTATAATTATTATCATACAAATACAAAATAAACGCATGAAATTGTTTCTTTTCCTTCTGTTTAGTATCTGTGTATTTCAAGTTGGACATGCACAGCAGCGGCAGGGGAAAGACCTTAAAGTTGGACTTGTATTAAGCGGAGGTGGAGCAAAGGGATTTGCTCATGTAGGGGTGCTAAAAGTATTGGAAGAAGCTGGCGTGCGAATTGATTATATTGGTGGAACCAGTATGGGAGCAATAATTGGATCATTATATGCCTCAGGCTACTCGGCAACAGAATTAGATTCTATTATTAAGTCGGTTGATTTTAATGATTTAATGCAAGACCGAATTCCACGAAAGTCGAAATCCATTTATCAAAAAGAAAATTCAGAAAAATACGCGCTTACGCTGCCTATTAAAAATGGAGGAATAACCTTGCCTTCTGCCATTTCTAAAGGTCAGAATATATTTAATCTTCTTTCACAACTCACTACTTCAGTACAACAAATAGATGATTTTTCTAAACTACCCATTCCATTTTTCTGTATTGCCACCAACTTAGAAAATGGAAAGTCTGAAGTACTTGAAAAAGGATTCTTACCACAAGCTGTCCGCGCTAGTGGATCATTTCCCACCTTGTTAGATCCAGTAGAAATAGATGGTAAATTGTTAACAGACGGCGGTGTATTAAATAATTTTCCGGTTGATGTAATGCAGGATAAAGGGGTAGATATTATTATTGGCGTAGATGTGCAAGACGGACTAAAAGATAGGAGTCAGTTAAATTCGGCCTTGGAAATTGTGATGCAGTTGATCAATTTTCAAATTTATAGTGATGATAATAGGAAGGTCGAAGAGACCGATGTTTATATCAAGCCTGATATTAATACATTTAATGTGGTTTCGTTTAATGATATTGATGCGATTATTTTAAGAGGGGAAGAAGCGGCTAATTTACAGCGAGATAAATTGCAACAAATCGCTACGCAACAAGAAGGTGAACCAAGAAAATTCACAATCGAAAGCAAAGATGACTATTATATCAACGGGGTCGCTTTTAGTGGAAATAAAAATTATACCCAACGTTATTTATTAGGTAAATTAAAATTTAATCGCGTAGATACAATTACCCATACGCGCTTTATTGAAGGAATTAATAATTTGTCGGCTACCGGTAACTTTAATAATATACACTATCGGTTTATTCCAAATGCCGAGGGTGTGGCCTTGGATTTCGATTTAAAAGAAAGTGATGTTTCTACCTATTTTCAGTTGGGCTTGCACTACGATGATGTGTATAAAACTGGCGTGTTACTGAATATAACAAGCAAACACCTCGTATTTAAAAATGATGTGTTATCAACTGATTTAGTGTTAGGCGATTTTATTCGCTTTAAAGCAGATTATTTCATAGATAATGGGTTTCATTGGAGTTATGGCATTAATACCAGATACAATGAGTTTAAACGGTCATTTTTTGAATCTAGAATTAATCAAGAAGCGGCTATTGAGGCCGATGATGAAGCAATTGGTGAAATTCCATTTAAATATAAAGATTTTACGTCACAGGTTTTTGTACAAACCGAATTTAATCGAAAATTTGCCGTTCGCCTAGGGGGTGAATTAAAATCGCTCTCTACTTCGTTCGAAACGTTAGTAGGAGGAGAACGCGTAAAGGAATATCTAAATAACACAAATTATTTTAATGCCTTTACAACGGTGCTATTTGATTCGTATGATCATAAAAATTTTCCAACTCGTGGGATGTATTTTAATGCTGATTACCGCGCATATTTAAGTGCGTCAAAATTTGATGTCGACTTTAAACCCTTTTCGCAATTAAAAGGAAAGCTTGCCGGGGCTTTTAGTTTTGGTAGTTTTACCACCCAAATTGAAACAGAAGCGGGAATAACCTTAGGAGAAGGTAATCAAATTTTTGACTATTTCTTAGGTGGAAATAATAAAAATTACATCAATAATTTTATTGATTTTTACGGGTATAAGATGGCCGATTTAAGTGAGCGAAATTATTTAAAATCTACGCTTACTTTTCGCTATGAATTGTTTGCTAAAAACTACCTATCCTTTACGGCAAATGCGGCTAGAGCTGCCAGTGATTTAATTAATGAAGGAGCAATATTTGACGATACCAGAACAGGCTACGCCATTGGTTACAGTTTAGACTCGTTTATTGGCCCCATTGAATTAAAGTACTCATGGTCACCCGATAACAGCCAAAACTACTGGTTCTTAAATGCTGGGTTCTGGTTTTAATGACAGCGGGTTATCTCTAGACTTTATTTAGGTTGTATACGGGGTTGTTTTTGTTTTATTTTTACGATCAAAAATTCTAAATTTTAACTTTGTAATTAAATAGAATAAGATGGGTACTACAATTAAGGTTAAGAAGGTGGCTACAATTAGACCGTAAATAACGGTCCATGCTAGCGGTCCCCAAAAAACCACATTATCTCCTCCCATGTATATCTTAGGGTTTAATTCACTAAATAGTGAAAAGAAATTAATGTTTAAACCAATAGCAAGTGGAATTAAACCTAATATGGTTGTAATGGCTGTAAGAAGTACGGGTCTTAAACGCGCCTTACCGGCTTTAACGATACATTCAAAAATTTCTTCCATGCTTAAATGTTGATCTTCATTCAAGTCGTTTTTAACAATTTTTCTATCAATAAGTAATTGCGCATAGTCCAACAATACCACGCCATTATTTACAACAATTCCTGCTAAAGAAATTATTCCCATCATGGTCATCATTATGACAAATGGTGCTCCGGTAATTACCAATCCTCCAAAAACTCCAATTAAACTTAAAAAGATGGCAATCATGATTATGCCTGGCTTAGAGACAGAGTTAAATTGAAATATTAAAATAAAAAAGATCAAACTTAATCCCGTAAAAAATGCGGTGAGTAAAAATGCCATCTGTTTATTTTGCTCTTCAATTTGTCCGGTGTAATCAAATTTTATATCATCTGGTAGCGTTCTAAAACTCTTCATTTCATTTTGAATTTGCGCTACAATAGCTCCAGCATCGGTAAAACCAGGAGATAGGGCAGAATAAACCGTAACAACCCGTTTTATTTTCTTGTGCTTTATAGCACTAAAGCCTGATGTATTAGATTGACTAGCGATGGTTGAGACAGGAATCTCTTTTATCTGACCAGACGATGCATCTCTAAACGTGATATTTTGATTAAATATGGCGCTGGTATTATATCTGTTTTCTTTGTTAAAGCGTACATATATATCAAAATCATCCCCATCTTCTTTATACACACCAGCTTTAGCTCCAAAAATTGAATTTCGTAATTGCTGACCAACTTGACCTGAATTTACGCCTAATTCACCTGATTTTTTTCTATCTACTAGTACTTGGGTTGTGGGTTTGTCTTTATTGACATCTATTTTGAGTTCATCTATCCCAGCAATATTTCTAGAATTTATAAACTCGCGCATTTCTTCGGCAGTACGAATCAATTCATTATAATCATTTCCAGCAATTTCAATATTAATTGGTGCACCTGCTGGCGGTCCGTTCTGATCTTTTTCAACGGAAATAAGTACGCCTGGATAAATTCCAACCAAGGCTTCTTGTACTTTTTGTCGCAAGAGTTCACTATCTTCTCCACGTCTGAATTTAAATTCTCGCATGGTGGCTGTAATTTTAGCTCTATGAGGCATTTCTGTTGTTGAACCGCTGTCGGTTTGTGGATTTCCAGCTCCTTCTCCTACTTGGGCTACAGCACTTTCCACCATAAAATTATGTTCCCCATCCATAAATTTAGGATTGTTCAACTCTGCATAAACCCGTTGTTCAATTTCTTTGGTTATGGCATTGGTTTTTTCAATATCGGTACCTTGTGGGTACTCAATATAGACAATAATTTGATTGGGTTTATTATCAGGAAAAAATTCAATTTTGGTTCTATTTGAGCCTATAGAGGCACCAAAAGAGCCAAAAGCAAACAGTAACAATACAAAAGTTGCTAAGGTAATGACGTAAGGTCTCCATTTGGTTAAAGCCCATCGTACCTGATTTTCATACCAATTTTCTAATCTAACGAGCGCTTTTGTTTGAAAACTATTGGCCCATTTTCGCAAAAACAATCGATAAACCCAAAGCATGATGGCTGTAAATATCATTAGGGTACCCAATCCACTGTAATCTCCCCCCATGAAAACAATGATAAGTCCAATAATTGTCATAAATGAGGTGAGGTAAATAATATTTTTAAGCGGCATATCTTTGTCTTCAGTAGACATAAATTGAGAAACGAGCACTGAATTAAAGAATATTGCTACAAACAGTGAAGAACCTAATACGACCGACAAGGTGATCGGAAAAAATTTCATAAATTCTCCCATCATTCCTGGCCATAACCCTAATGGAATAAAGGCAGCTACTGTAGTTGCTGTAGAAATAATGATAGGAAAGGCAATCTCTCCGATACCCTTTTTTGCAGCTTCCACACGATTCATACCCTCTTCGTCCATTAAACGATATACATTTTCTACCACCACAATTCCATTATCTACCAGCATTCCTAAGCCCATGATTAATCCAAATAAAATCATGGTGTTAAGGGTATAGCCAAGCATATTAAGAATCATTAGAGACATAAACATTGACATGGGAATTGCAAACCCAACAAAAATGGCATTTTTAAAGCCTAAAAAGAACATTAATACAGTAACAACTAAGATGATACCAAAAATAATATTGTTCACAAGATCATCTACCATCCCTGTAGTAATAGAAGATTGGTCATTGTTTAAGGTAATGGTGAGGTCTTGTGGAAATTGGGTTTTTAAAGCACTAGTAACAATTTTTTTGATTTGATCTATTGCCTCCACCATATTTTTACCAGCTCGTTTTTTTACATCGAGCATAACAACAGGTTTTCCAAATTCTCTGGCGTAGGTGGTACGGTCTTTCTCTTTAAATGAAACGCTGGCTAAATCTTTTAAATAGATCGGATTACCATTTTCTGCTTTGACCACAAAATCATTTAAATCTGACGGTTGATCTATTTCCCCTAAAATACGCACTGTTCTTCGTTGTCCACTGGCAATTAAATTTCCTGCAGACATGGTTACATTGCCATTATTAATTGCTCCAATTATGTCAGAAAAACTAACTTTGGCAGCCATCATTTTATAGATATCCACCTCAACGGCTACCTCTTTTTCTTGGGCTCCACGAATATCTGCTTTTTTAATTTCAGGGAGGTCTTCAATTTCGTCTTGTAAAATTTCGGCATACTCCTTTAGCTTTTCAATAGTATAATCGCCAGAAATACTGATATTTAAAATGGGCATTTCTTCAGATAAACTTAATTCAAAAACATTGGGTTCTACCTTAGCCCCATTAAACGTTGGCCAATCCTCTCCCGAAGTTTCGGTATCTATTTCATCTTTGACCTTTTGTTTTGCTTGATCAACGGTTATATTTTCATCAAATTCAACAATAACCATTGAAAAATCTTCCTGTGAAGTAGAGGTAATTTCTACCACATTACTCACGGTTTTTAATTTATCTTCTAAGGGGTCGGTAATCAGTTTTTCTATATCCTCTGCGGTATTTCCGGGATATACTGAACTAATGTAAATTTTGGTTTCTTTTACCTCTGGAAAACTTTCTCTAGGCATTGCAAAATATGCTGAAATTCCTAAAAACAAGATAACAGCAATCATCACGTAAATGGTTGTACTATTATTAATTGCCCACGATGAGAAACCAAATTCTTTATCTACATTCTTCTTTTGTTGCTTCGCCATTTTTTGTAACTGAATGATTAAATTTTATAAACTATAACTTGTACGTATTAAATGCTGTCTTTGGATGTAGCATTCAATTCAAGAATTTTTACGGTTTGACCATCCTTTACACTGCGCGCTCCTTCCTGAATAATTTCTGATCCGTTTTCTAAACCCGTTAATACTTCAATAATATCGCCTTGGGTTCTGCCTGTGGTGATAATTAATTTTTTCGCAACCCCTTCTTTTTGGCTGTTAATATTTTGCACAACATATACATATTGCTCACCGTTTGCATTTTCGGAAATAATACTTTGCGGAATTAAAAAGGCATTTTTGCTAGTGTAGTCATTTATTTTCAATTTGGCGGTCAAATTCGGCTTGACCGTTTGGTCTTTATTAGGGATGCCAATTTCAATTTTAAAGGTGCGATTACTTGGGTTTATATAATCAGCAGTTTGACGAATTTTTGACGTAAGGGTTTTACCAATTACCGGTAATTCAACTAAAACTTCTTTGTTTACTGTAACGTCACTTAAGTAGCGTTCAGGTACCTCCGTTTCAATAAACATATCACTTAAATTTACAATACGCATCAATGGCGATTGACCAGCCCCTACAACACTGCCTTGTTCCGTAATAATATCATCAATAGTACCCGAAAAAGGCGCTCTTACACTTGTTTTCTCAAGCTGCTGGTTTAATTGGTTAATGGCCTTGGATTGGGCTTCATAGGTAGATTTGGCTTGTAAAAATTGGATTTCACTTCCTATGTTTTGTTTCCATAAGCGCTCTTGACGTTCAAAGGTAGTTTTGGCCAAGTCGGCTTGAATTTCTAATTGTGCTTTTTGTTGTGCCAAACCACCATCGTCAATTTTAGCTAGTAGTTGACCTTTAACGACACGTTGTCCTTCTTTTACAAATACCTTAGAAAGAATACCTGAATATTCAGGATATAAAATGAGTAAATTTTTGGTTGCCACATTTCCCTGTAACTCTAGATAATGATTGAATTGTTTCTTCTCAGCTGTAAAGGTTGTAATTAATGGAATATGGGTTACGGTATCTAAACTTGAAATTTTATTGTCAAGTTGTTTTAATTGTTCGTCAATTTCCAATTGTTTACTAACCACTTCGGCTCTTTTTTTTCTTATTTTCTCTAAATCATTTCCTGCAATTACCTCTTCTACAGATTGATTTTTATCGCTACCACATGCGGCAAGAAACACGGCGATGAGTACTATTAAGTTAAGTTTTTTCATAAAATTTAATTTATTGATTTATGGTCAAAATCTAGTCTTTGCTATTTGTTAGGCGTATTTAAAATGGTGGTTAATGCAGCTTTCGCTGTAATTACATCAAGCATGGATTGTAGTAATTCTTGCTGTGATGTGTATAATTGGGTCTGGGCTTGCCTTAATTCAAAGCTGGTGGCAATTCCTTCGAAAAATTTTGTTTGATTTTTTTGTTCTATACGAATCGCTAATGCCAAATTATTTTTTTTGTTTTGGTAATTCGCTATTGCGAATTGGTAGTCGCTTTTGGCTGATGCGATGGCTAACTTTAATTGTTGTTCGGTTTCAGTGAGATCTTCCTCAGACTTCAATACATTTATTTTTGCTCTTTGGGTAGCCGCACTACGGCCACCAGAACTAAAAATGGGAATATTTAAACTCACCCCTACTAACGATGACCCAAACCATTTTTGGTTTTTATCAAGGAAATTGAATTCGTTTGAATTGGCTATATAGCCTCCATTGATAAAAGCAGATAAATTAGGTAAGGCTTTGCTCTTCTCAAGTTTCAGCAATAATTCTTTTGATACCTTATCATTTTCTGCAATACGGTAATCAATGTTGTTGTCAATATTATCCGAGACGCTTAGCAGTGATAAATCAATGTTGTCATGCGTTAAATTTGTTAAGTCATCAGTCAATTCAGTTTCATTTTCAATGGGTAAGCCTAAGGTAATATTGAACATTCCTTTAGCTAAAACTTGCAAACGCTTCGTATTACGCAACGAATTTTGAACGCTAGATAAGGTGATTTTTAATTGCTCTACGCTTTCTTCCTCTTCCAAGCCATTTTCATATATTTTAATTGTTTCGGTTAGGTTTTTTTGCAATACGGCCAAATTTCGTTCTAGAATTGCCACGCTTTCATTAGCCATTAGCACATTTCCATAGGCCTCAATTACGGCTTTTCTGATTTCTAAATCGGTTTTAATTTTTGCATTCTTTGAGATTTCCAAAAAAACCTTTGCCGATTGCAAGCCCACTAAATAAGAACCATCGAAAAGTTTTTGGCGTAGTGTAGCTGTTGCATTTACACTTTGAGTCGTTCCAAAGGCCACTTCGGCAAATTCTCCTTGGTTACCTCCAAAAAATTCGGCTGGAATTAACGAAACCTGTTGTTTTAACCAGTTTTGATAATCTACGGTGGCGTTAATTTGGGGTAATCCTGTAGCGGTAGTCTCCCATTTTTGTTGTTTTGCCGCTTCAATATCGAGGGCCGCATTTTTGGCAGTCCTATTGTGTTGTAGAGCATAGTCAATTGCTTCTTCCAAACTGAAATGACGAATTTCTTCTTGGGCAAATGACGATATACATCCCAGAAAAAGAAGGATAATTGTGAATTTAATTTTCATTAGTATTAATTTTATTCAGGTATTGTTTAAGTGAGGAACGTCCTTTATCTGTGCAAATTCCACGTAAGTGATATTCTATATAGTTGCCCATGAGTTCATTCATGGAGAATTGATTAGGTGGAAAAATTTCGATGTCTTTAAGCAGTTGCATGCTGCTAAAATAGAGTCGTGAAATAAAATCTATATTAATGGTATCGCGATACAAGCCTAAAGCTACCCCTCTATTTAAATTGTCCGTTACGCATTCACGCATGATACCCATTTGATTCTTCTTAAGCGTGAGGTAAATTTTAGGGTAATATTTCTGTAATTGATATTGTGGAGATGACTTTTCATTTTTTAGATGTGTCATCACAAACTTTTTAATTTCAAAGATTTCAGCAATCGGATTGTTTTCAATGGCACAAATTTCATTAATCCCAGTAGAAATAAAGTGAAATAAGTGAAGGGTAGTGGCCTCCACTAAATCGGTTTTATTCTTAAAATACTGGTAAATAGTTTTTTTTGACATGCCCAATTGTTGGGCAATATCATCCATGGTAACACTTTTAAATCCGTAATTTAAAAACAATTCAGTGGCTTGTGTGATAATTTTTTCTTTCATAAGTCGCGGCAAATATACAATGGAAACTTTAAAAACAATTATAGTTTCCAAAGTTTTTTTAAATTTTATTGATGCACCAGTATCTTTAGTTTATTTTTACAAAAAAAATTATCTTGATTACAACGTATACAACCTCTTTTCAATCCTTTTTAACCGAATTATCTATTAAAAAGGAACCCAAAAATTTATATGAACCCATTGCTTATATTCTTGGTATTGGGGGCAAACGAATTCGACCATCATTAACCTTGATGGCTTGTGAGCTGTTTGGAAAGCCGCATACCGAGGCTTTAAATGCAGCGCTATGTGTAGAAATGTTTCATAATTTCAGTTTGATTCATGATGATATAATGGATAATGCCCCATTGCGAAGGGGGCATGAGACGGTACATGAGAAATGGAATTTAAACACGGGGATTCTCTCGGGCGATGCCTTGCTCATTTTGGCGTGTCAACAGTTAAATGGGTATGACGGTAAAGTTTTTAAACAGCTTAATGGGTTGTTTTATACTACTGCATTAGAAGTATGTGAAGGGCAACAATACGATTTTGATTTTGAACAACGTGTTGATGTTAGTGTTGAGGATTATCTTAAAATGATTCGTCTAAAGACGGCAGTTTTACTTGCGGCTTCCCTTAAATTTGGGGCCATTGTTGCCGAGGCAAATGAAGATGATATGCACGGAATTTACACCTTTGGCTTAAACTTGGGGATGGCTTTTCAATTACAAGATGATTATTTAGATATTTTTGGAACCGATAATTTTGGGAAACAAAAAGCAGGGGATATTATCAGTAATAAAAAAACGTATATGGTATTAAAAACGTTGGCCTTAGTTAATGAAAAGGAGCGTGAAACGATGAAGTATTGGTTTGCAACTACCGCCTATTCAGAAGAGAAGATTAGGGTGATAAGTAAGCTGATTAAGTCGTATAAAGTTGATCTGTTAGTGCAAAATGAAATTGCGAAATACACCCAACAGGCGATGCAAAACGTGAAGGAATTAAAGATTCCAGAGGAACGTAAAAAAACATTGAATGATTTTGCCACTAATTTGATGCTAAGAAAAATATAAAGGTTTAATAATGAATTATTGTACAGTCTATAAATAATTGGTAATATTGCACTCGATTTTTTTTGGGACCCATAGCTCAGTTGGTTAGAGCACCTGACTCATAATCAGGGGGTCGAAGGTTCGAGCCCTTCTGGGTCCACAAAATGTTACTTAAATACAAAAGTAGTTGTTTGTTGAACGACTGACTTGGTTGAACGTCTGAAAAGAGCAGGGTAGCGCGGCAGATGTGGAGTTAAACTAAAGGTATTGTATTGGTAATTAAAGCATTGATGTTGTGTTATTAATCGGTGTGCCTGTAAAAGTTAGTGTTGAGCAGTGAAAATATTAGAGCAACACACATCAGGGGCAGCGCGAAATGCGTTAAAAATATGCGTAGATGAGCTATTTTTTAATTCTGCAAAATGGAATATTGTAGTTTATCTTAAAAAAAGAATTTATATATTTGCAATTAATTAGCAATAATTACGTTTAGCAGTTAGTAAAAAGGGGAAGTATATGAACAAAAAAATCAGCAAAGTACTACTAATCATCGTTTTTTTAATGGTGACAGGTGTGATGTATCCCCAAGGCCCACCTACCCCGCCAAGTGGAGGTCCACCAAATGTAGTTCCAATACCTGGTATAATTGCAATGATTATTGCCGGTGTAACGTATGGTTACGTTAAATTGAGAAAGAAAGAGTAGCTATCGCTCCATCAAACGTGCCACGTATTTTCCAATAATATCAAATTCTAGATTAACTTTATCGTGTAAGCGCAAGGCGTTGAAATTAGTATGCGCATAAGTGTAAGGGATAATAGCTACGCTAAATTCACCTTTTTTTGAGTTGAGTACGGTAAGACTGACCCCGTTTACGGTTACCGACCCTTTTTCTACGGTAACATTTGTCTTTTCTTCCTGGTATGCAAAGGTGAATATATAGCTTCCTTCAGCAGCGGTGATGTCAATGCATGTGCCAATTTGATCTACATGCCCCTGAACGATATGACCATCTAAACGCGTGTCTAATTTCATAGCACGTTCTAAATTTACGGTATCTCCAATTTTTAGAGCACCCAGATTAGACTTGCTTAAAGTTTCTGCAATGGCAGTAACCTTATAGGTCAGGTCATCTACAGCAATAACCGTTAAGCAGACTCCATTATGAGCTACGCTTTGGTCAACGCGAAGTTCTGGGCTCAACGAGCTCTCTAGGGTAAAGGTAATATTGCGTTGTTCGGGATCTACTTCGGTTATTTTGCCGAGCGTTTCTATTATACCTGTAAACATATAGTTTGGATATTAATGATTACTTTTGTGGGTCAAAAATAGGAATTAAATAAATGAAGACGAAGTCGGATAGAATAAAAGTCGGAATCTCAGTGGGAGATATCAATGGGATTGGTATTGAAGTTATTTTAAAAACATTTGAAGACAAGCGAATGTTTGAATTATGCACGCCTGTTGTATTTGCTTCCAACAAATTAATGCAGGTTTATAAAAAAGAAGTCAAGCTAGAGGTTCCTACGTTTGAAATTAATCATATCGATAAGGTTCAGCCAGGCAAATTGAATGTACTTAGTGTTTGGAAAGAAGAAGTGAAGTTAGCTTTAGGAAGCGAGCAAGAGCAAGGAGGAACCTATGCTTTTAAGTCGCTAGACGCTGCTGTTAAAAGCCTCCGAGCAAAGGAGGTTGATGTGTTGTTGACCGCGCCAATTAACAAGCATAATATTCAATCGGATACGTTCAATTTTCAGGGGCACACAGAGTTTTTGGAGGCTAATCTGGAGGGAGAGAGTTTAATGATTTTACTATGTGACTCGCTTAAGATAGGGTTGTTTACTGGTCATATTCCGGTACACAAAATTGCTGATAGTATTACTGCAGAGCTGATTGAGCGAAAACTTCAAATCATGCACAATTCCTTACGTGTTGATTTTAATATTAATAAGCCTAAAATTGCGGTTTTGGGATTGAATCCGCATTGTGGTGATCACGGAGTGATTGGAAGTGAAGATGAAGACATTGTACGGCCAACGATTGAGAAGTTAAATGATCAAGGACAATTAATTTTTGGACCGTATGCGGCCGATAGTTTTTTTGGCAGTGAGACCTATTTAAAATTTGATGGGGTCATGGCAATGTATCACGATCAAGGCTTAGCTCCATTTAAAACATTGTCCTTTGGAACTGGGGTGAATTTTACCGCTGGATTAGATCGCGTTAGAACCTCTCCTGATCATGGTACGGCCTATGAAATAGCCGGAAAGGGAGTGGCAAATCACGAATCGTTTAAACAGGCATTGTACACTGGGATTGACGTTTTTAGAGCGCGAGCATCCAATTTAAAGCTTCAAAAAAATAAAATAGAGATAACTCCTTAATTTATATAGGAGTAATTATAAAAAATTATTATCTTTGCCCGCTCAAAATTGATATAAGGAAGATGAAGAAAACGTATATTATTCCTTTTGTAGGTTTAAAAAATGGAGAACATCAATTTGAGTATGAAATAGATAGTTCGTTCTTTGAGGTTTATCCTTACGATGAGATTTTAGGTGCCAATGCACAGGTTGCAGTACATCTAAACAAACAAGTAACCCTGTTAGAGTTTGAGTTTACGGTTACAGGAACAGTGGAGGTGCGTTGTGATGTTAGCAATGAGCCCTACAATCAAACCATTGACTCTACCTTAGCGTTAGTTGTGAAATTTGGTGATGTGTATAATGATGATCATTTAGATATTGTTATTTTGCCACGTGATAGTTATGAAATTGATATTGCACAATACATTTATGAATTAATTGTGTTGGCTTTACCGAAAAAAAAGGAACATCCAGGTATAAAGGATGGCACTTTAAAATCGGAAATCGTAGATAAATTAAAAGAATACCAACCAAAAGAAAATAGTAATAGCATAAGTTCTGACCCTAGATGGGATAAATTAAAGGAACTAATAACCGATAAAAAGCGAAAAGATGGCACATCCTAAGAGAAAAATTTCCAAAACAAGAAGAGATAAGAGAAGAACACATTATAAGGCTACTGTTCCTCAAATTGCAGTAGACCCTACAACGGGCGAAGCACATTTGTATCACAGAGCACATTGGCATGAAGGTAAATTATACTACCGTGGTCAAATTGTGATTGATAGTGAAGAGCAAGTGGCCTAGTTAACGTTTTGCCAAAATGTATAAAACCCTCAAATTGAGGGTTTTTTTTGTGTTTATTAGTTAAAAAGCATCAAAATCACGGCTTTTTTGCTAAAAACCGAAATAATTTTCATTACTTTGACCACATTTTTATTGAAATTTTAGCCTTAAACTACTATATATGGGTAATATCTCTGCCGCGATTACAGCCGTTGGTAAATATCTTCCAGAATTCGTTTTGTCAAACCAACTCTTAGAAACGATGGTTGAAACGAATGACGAATGGATTTCTTCAAGAACAGGAATTAAAGAACGTAGAATTCTTAAGGAACCTGGAAAGGGGACTTCCTTCTTGGCTATTGAAGCAGCAAAAGACTTGTTGTCTAAGTCGTCTATGGATCCTAAAGAAATTGAACTTGTGATAGTTGCTACGGCAACGCCAGATATGCAAGCCGCCTCTACCGCAGCTTTTGTCGCTTCAGAAATAGGAGCTACAGAAGCTTTTTCATTTGATTTAGAATCAGCCTGCTCCAGTTTTCTTTATGGAATGAGTACTGCAGCGCGCTATATTGAATCAGGAAAGTATACCAAAGTCCTATTAATTGGGGCTGACATGAATTCTTCTATGATTGATTATACAGATCGAGCAACTTGTATTATATTTGGAGATGGAGCTGGTGCCGTTTTGTTTGAGCCGAATACGGATGGCTTGGGAGTGCAAGATGAATATATGAGAACTGATGGGCAAGGCCGTGAATTTCTTAAAGTGGCTGCTGGCGGTTCTGTGCAGCCTGCAACAGCTGAAACGGTTGCAAATAATCTTCACTTTGTACGTCAGGAAGGACGTACCGTGTTTAAGTTTGCAGTTTCAAATATGGCAGATGTTAGTCAAAAGATTTTAGAGAGAAACAACTTAACTAAAGATGACGTACATTGGTTGGCGCCGCATCAAGCTAACTTACGTATTATTGAAGCAACAGCCAACCGAATGGATTTAGACCTAGCAAAGGTGATGATCAATATTGAAAAGTACGGAAATACTACCTCTGCAACGTTACCCTTGTTGCTTTGTGATTATGAAGACCAACTCCGTAAAGGAGATAATATTATATTTGCTGCCTTTGGTGGAGGATTCTCCTGGGGGGCACTTTACCTTAAATGGGCATATACCAAGAACTAACTAACTATTATTATAATGGATTTAAAAGATATTCAAAACCTAATTAAATTTGTTGCTAAATCTGGTGCTAGTGAAGTAAAACTAGAAATGGAAGATGTAAAGGTGACCATTAAAACGGGAGCTGAAAAAACGGAAACAACCATCGTACAACAAGCCCCTATGGCTGCTGTACCTGCCGTTGCTGCTGCACCGGCTGCACCCGCTGCTGCTGCACCTGTACCCGCAGAGAACCCTGATGATAAACATATTGTGATTAAATCTCCAATTATTGGAACGTTTTATAGACGACCTTCTCCAGACAAACCGCTATTCGTTGAGGTGGGTAGTACCATCAATGCAGGAGACACGGTATGTATTATTGAAGCGATGAAATTATTCAATGAAATTGAATCTGAAGTTTCAGGGAAAATTGTAAAGATCCTTGTTGATGATTCTTCTCCTGTTGAATTTGACCAACCACTATTTTTAGTGGATCCATCATAATTCTAATTAAGTAATTATGTTTAAAAAAATATTAATCGCCAATAGGGGTGAAATAGCCCTGCGTATTATTCGAACCTGTAAGGAAATGGGAATTAAAACCGTTGCCGTATATTCTACAGCCGACGCAGAAAGTCTGCATGTTCGGTTTGCTGATGAAGCGGTGTGTATTGGTCCACCTCCCAGTAATCAATCCTATTTAAAAATATCTAACATTATTGCGGCTGCAGAAATTACCAATGCGGATGCAATTCATCCGGGGTACGGCTTTTTAGCGGAAAATTCTAAGTTTTCAAAAATTTGTGCAGAACACGGAATTAAATTTATTGGAGCTTCTCCAGAAATGATTGATCGTATGGGGGATAAGGCCTCAGCTAAAGCGACCATGAAAGAAGCAGGGGTTCCAACCATACCAGGTTCGGAAGGAATCTTAGAATCTTTTGAAGAAACCGAACGACTTGCGGACGAAATGGGATACCCAGTGATGTTAAAGGCAACGGCCGGAGGTGGAGGAAAAGGAATGCGTGCGGTTTGGAAAAAAGAAGAATTGAAGAAATCTTGGGATTCTGCGCGTCAGGAAGCAGGTGCTGCATTTGGCAATGACGGGATGTATATGGAAAAACTCATTGAAGAGCCAAGACATATTGAAATTCAAATTGTGGGAGATGCCTTTGGGAAGGCCTGTCATCTATCTGAAAGAGATTGTTCAATTCAACGTCGTCATCAAAAATTAACCGAAGAGACTCCTTCGCCTTTTATGACAACCGCCCTTAGAAAAAAAATGGGGGAGGCTGCTGTAGTGGCTGCTGAATTTATAAAATATGAAGGAGCTGGTACCGTTGAGTTTTTGGTAGACAAGCATAAGAATTTCTATTTTATGGAAATGAATACACGAATTCAAGTAGAACACCCAATCACTGAACAAGTGATTGATTTCGACTTAATTCAAGAGCAAATTCTAGTTGCTGCTGGGGTGCCAATTTCAGGTAAAAATTATACTCCAAAACTTCATTCTATTGAATGTCGTATCAATGCCGAAGATCCCTATAATGATTTTAGACCCTCACCAGGAAAAATTACTACCTTGCATTCGCCAGGTGGTCATGGAGTGAGATTAGACACCCACGTGTACGCTGGGTATATTATTCCTCCAAACTACGACTCTATGATTGCTAAATTAATAACCACTGCTCAAACAAGAACAGAGGCGATTAATAAAATGAAAAGAGCCCTTGATGAGTTTGTCATTGAGGGGGTTAAAACGACCATCCCTTTTCATAGAGCTTTGATGGAGCATCCTGATTATTTGGCTGGGAATTACACGACCAAGTTTATGGAAGATTTTAAAATGCCTGAGTTACCTTAATCCACTTGGCCTTTATATATACCAATGGAACAAAAAGCAGTACATCTAGATGGAATTGATAAGATTATTCTTCATAAATTGATGAATGATGCCAGAATACCAATCTTAAGTATTGCAAAAGAAGTGGGGGTTTCTGGAGCTGCAATTCATCAGCGGCTAAAAAAGCTAGAGAAGTCGGGATTACTCAAAGGTTCAAAATTCATTGTTGATCCTAAGGTGTTAGGGTATAAAACCCTCGCCTTTGTTGGTGTTTTTTTAGATGCTGCCAGTACGTATAAAGAAGCCATCAAACGCTTAGAAGGAATTAATGAAGTAATAGAAAGTCATTATACTACGGGGAACTATGCTATTTTTGTGAAAGTACAGTGTAAAGACAATGAGCATCTTATGCAGGTATTGAATAAGCAAATTCAACGCATTAAAGGAGTGTCGCGAACCGAAACCTTTATTTCCTTAGATCAGCATATTGATCGACAAATCTCTATTTAAAAATAACAAACAAATCACAATTTTCAAAAAACAAACAAATCTCAATTTTTTAAAAATCAAAAATCAATTTCTACTAAGTATATACGACCTCCGATGAAGTCAACTTATTTCAATCGATGTTTGAATTTTGAAAATTGTTTTTTGGAGATTGTTTGTTTTTTGAAAATTGTTTTTTGTAATTTATACAAACTAGTCTCTTGAGCCTAAAACCTGCAAGCCCCAATAGAGCAACATGGCTAAGGATCCAAGCGCAGCGACCAAATAGGTTCTAGCGGCCCATTTTAATGCATCTTCAGAACCTTTGTATTCCTCTTGGCTTAGCATGTTTTTGTTTTTTAACCAAGCTAAGGCACGATTACTTGCATCGTATTCAACTGGGAGGGTAATAAAACTAAACAAGGTTCCCAATGCCATAAATACTAATCCCGCAACGGCAATATAAAATCCAATTCCACCAGACGTAGAGCTAGTTGCCGCGGCGATAATAATTCCACCAATGACCATAAATTGCGAAAACCTCGAGGTAATGCTCACCATGGGCACCAATTTAGATCGCATGGTTAACCATTCATAGGCTTGTGCGTGCTGAACAGCATGACCAACTTCATGAGCTGCCACAGCGGCGGCGGCGGCATTGCGTTGATTGTATACCCCTTCACTGAGGTTTACAGTTTTTTTAGCAGGGTTGTAATGGTCGGTTAACATGCCAGGGGTTGAAATTACTTGTACATCCGTTATTCCGTTATCACTAAGCATTTTTTGCGCAATTTCGGCTCCACTCATACCATTGCGTAAATGAACTGAAGAGTAGTGCTTAAATTTACTCTTCAGTTTATTACTCACCAACCAACTCACCAAAGAGATGGCTCCAATTAGTATATAAAATCCTATCATTATTTTAATATTTAAATTTTGTTTTAAAATTAATTAAACTTAATACATTTACAGCATAAATTGTTCCAAATATAAATATTTCTACGCAACTGCCACTATGACAAAAAAACCAAAAATTTTACTCATTTATACCGGAGGAACTATTGGTATGGTAAAGGATTATACAACAGATGCTTTAAAGGCATTTGATTTTAATCACTTGCATGCTCAAATACCCGAATTAAATTTATTAAGCTGTCATATTGAAACCATCTCGTTTAAAGAGCCTATTGACTCTTCCAACATGAATATTGAGAATTATCTTAAGGTTGTGAATTGTTTAGCGGCTAATTATGAAGAACACGATGGTTTTGTAATCCTGACAGGTTCAGACACGATGGCTTATACCGCTTCCGCGTTGAGTTTTATGATTGAAAATTTGCAAAAGCCTGTTATTTTTACGGGTTCTCAGTTGCCAATAGGAGATTTGCGTACCGATGCCAAAGAGAATTTAATCACCGCCATTCAAATTGCTTCGGCAAGAACAAAGACCAATGAGCCTGAAGTTACGGAGGTTGGATTGTATTTTGAGTATAAATTGTATCGAGCAAATCGAACTTCTAAAATAAATGCAGAACAATTTGAAGCTTTTAGCTCGTTAAACTACCCAGCCATTGCAGAAAGTGGGGTGCATTTAAAGTTTAATACACCATTTTTATGGAGATCAACAAAAGGTTTACCGGTTAAATTTCATAAAGCCCTTGACAATAGAATTGCCATTTTAAAGCTTTTTCCGGGAATTACTAAGCAGGTGGTTTCAGCAATTTTGCGGATAGAAGACCTTCAAGGAGTTGTTTTAGAGACCTACGGATCAGGCAATGCACCTACCGAGCCTTGGTTTTTAACCCTATTAGAAGAGGCCTTAAGAAAGGGGGTTAAAATAGTAGATGTTACCCAATGTATTGGAGGAAGTGTTATTTTAGGGCAATACGAAACGAGTGTTGCCATGCAAAAAATGGGCGTCATAAGTGGAAAAGACATCACGACAGAATCGGCCGTTGCTAAAATGATGTTTCTTTTAGGACAGAAAACGAATAATAATGACTTTAGAGGACTCTTTGAAACCTCCTTAAGAGGAGAATTACAATAATTTAATCGATATAATTTCACCAATTAATATTTTTTTATTTTATTTGACTTGTTATTAGAGATAATGACTTTGTAGGAGAGGTGGCCGAGTGGTTTAAGGCGCACGCTTGGAAAGCGTGTTTATAAGAAATTGTAACGGGGGTTCGAATCCCTTTCTCTCCGCGCTAGTACTTGTTTTTAATAAAAAATTTATATCTTTAACGCTTTAACTAATTTAATAATTAAGAATTTTAACAATGAAAAGACTATTTACCATCCTAGCGATCTCCGGATTACTATTTTTAGGTTCAGTACAAAACACCTATGCTGTAACAAAGGTACAAGACACTGAACAAGCCGCAGCGGATTCTGCAGACGAGAATAAAACCTTCCACCAGCAACTCAAACAGCGTTTTATTGAGGGTGGCCCTTTCTTTATGGGGATTGTATTAATTGCCTTAATTTTAGGATTAGCAATCGCTATTGAAAGAATTATTTATTTAAATATGGCAAGTACCAATACTGATAAGTTGGTTGCTAATGTAGAAGACGCCTTAAATTCAGGAGGTGTTGAAGCTGCGAAAGAAATTTGTAGAAACACTAGAGGTCCTGTGGCTTCAATATTCTATCAAGGATTAGACAGAATGGATGAAGGTGTAGAACAAGCTGAAAAAGCGGTTGTAAGTTATGGTGGAGTTCAAATGGGACTCTTAGAGAAAAACATCTCTTGGTTATCTCTATTTATCGCCTTAGCACCAATGCTTGGGTTCATGGGTACTGTAATTGGTATGATTGATGCCTTTGACTCGATTGAAAGTGCTGGAGATATTTCTCCTGATGTTGTAGCAGGGGGTATTAAAGTAGCCCTTTTAACAACAGTATTTGGTTTAATAGTTGCGATCATTTTACAAATCTTTTATAATTATATTATTTCTAAAGTTGACAGTATCGTAAACGGTATGGAAGACGCTTCTATTTCTTTAGTAGACTTATTAATCAGATATAAAAAATAAGACGGATGAACAATAGAATATTAAATGTAATAATATTAGTAATCAGCGTTATCGGTCTGTTCTTTATGGTGAGAATCATGATGGAAGGAAGCGATGTCGTAGAGGAATCAGCTGAGCTACAAGCGAGCATTGTAGATCCCTTTATTACGTTTGCGAAGATTGTTTTGATTATCGCNGCGTTGATTACTATTGTTTGGTCAATTATCAACTTGTTTAAAAACCCAAAAACATTAAAAACAACCCTTATTGGTGTTGCTGCATTTGTGGTATTATTTTTGATAGCTTATTTTACAGCATCAGATGTTATCCCTACAGATGTTTTTGGAGACACGATGGTGATGAAAGACATGAACGATAAGATCTTGAACCCTGAGGAAGCCGCTTCAACAATGAAAAATGTGACGGCCCTTATAAATTTCACTGGAATCTTAGGCGCAATTGGCCTTGGGTTAGTAGGATGGGGATTTGTTAAATCATTAGTAAAAAAATAAGCAATTATGGCAAGAAGAGACAATCCTGAAATTAATGCTGGATCTATGGCAGATATAGCGTTCTTGCTATTGATATTTTTTCTAGTGACAACGACGATGGATGTTGATCAAGGTATTTCTAGAAAACTACCTGAAAAGCAAGATCCTAATGTTGAACCACCTAACATTAAAGAGAAAAACATCTTTGATGTGTTAGTGAATAGAAATAACGAAATCTTGGTCCAAAACGAATACGTTGAAATTGGCGACATTCGTCAAATGGCCAAAGACTTTATTGATAACGGCGGAGGAGTCGATGCTGAAGGTAACCCATGTGATTGGTGTAATGGAGCGAAAGATCCAGAATCTTCAGATCATCCTAAAAAAGCCGTTGTCTCTATAGAAAGTAATAGAGGTACGAGTTATTCGACGTTTATATCCGTTCAAAATGAATTGGTAGCGGCGTATAATGAACTACGTGATGAGTATGCGAAAAAGAAATTTGGAGTATTGTTTAATGAATTGAGTGCTGATCGACAAAAAAAGATCAAGGATGATATTTATCCACAAATTATTTCTGAACGTCCACCCGTAAAAAATTAGATCATGTCAAAGTTTAAAAAGAAGAAAAAAGGAATGCCTGGAATTTCCACGGCGTCTTTACCGGATATCGTTTTTATGTTGTTATTCTTTTTTATGGTAACAACCGTAATGCGTGAGACTGATTTGAAGATCAAAAAACCTGTATTACCAAAAGCAGATCAAGTAAAAAAGCTTGAACGTAAAAGTTTGGTAAGCTATATTTATGTAGGTAAAGGTAAAGATGGAGGAACTGGAGATAAAATTCAGTTGAATGATAAGATTTCTACGCCAAAAAATATACAAAGTTTTGTATTGGCAGAGAGAGCGACGCATTCTGAAGCTGAAATTCCATTTTTAACAACGTCAATTAAAGCAGATAAAAATGCATTTGTCGGTACTATTTCTGATATTAAGGAAGAGTTAAGAGAAGTGAATGCATTAAAAATTAATTATTCAACTCTTCCAGGGTCAGCTTTGGATAACTTGAAGAACTAATAGCTTTTCATTACAGTTAAAACGCCTAAAGTAATTTAGGCGTTTTTTTTTGCCTCTGCCATAGCCTTAAATTGTAATAACTGTATATTTGCTTATGAAGTTACGGTATTTCTTTTTAGTGTTGTTCACGAGTGCTAGTTGGGCACAAACAATTGATTCTACCAAGGCAACCCCGTATTTAGAAGATCAGATTTATTTGGGTTTGTCGTATATCAACTTGGTGAGTAATGCAGATGCGGTCAATGCAAATGGGTTCTCTAATAGTTTGACCTTTGGGTTTATTAAGGATTTTCCATTTACGCTACGAGGTAATTTAGCCATGGGTGTTGGATTGGGGTATGGGAGAAATACTTATTATCAGAACATTAAACTCCAAGAAATTGGCGGGGCAACTACCTTTGAAACAGTAGCAGATGCAAGTGAGTTTAAAAACAATAAATTTTCGGCACACCTTGTAGAATTACCCATTGAATTTCGATGGCGTACTTCTACCTATGATAAATATAAGTTTTGGCGTATCTATACGGGGCTAAAGTTTGGTTACGTATTCGCTTCCAATGCGAAATTTAAAGGAACCTCAGAAACCATAAATAGTAAGGGAATTAGTGCCATGAACAATTTTCAATACGGAGCTACCTTTTCTGCGGGCTACGGTACATGGACGTTCAATTTTTATTATGGGCTGTCTAAATTGTTTAAAAATGCGCAATTGCCGGATACAGATCCACTAAATTTGACGGACTTCCGCTTAGGATTAATTTTTTATATTTTGTAAGCTCGAAATGGTTAATCGCTTAACGATGGAGATAAAAGATGAGCAACTGACTGCATACGCCAATAATAAAGCCAAGAAGTATTTCTTTAGGTTGATGTGCCTTTAAAAATAATCTAGCGGTCGCTACGAGCCCTAAAACCACAAATAAGATCATTAAAATTAAGAGTACGTTTAGCTGAAAGGAAATGCTGATGGTGGTTAAAAAACCAATCAGACCTGCCAACCCTACCGTGTGCAGGCTCGTTTTTATTTTTAGAAAAAATAAGAAATAAATAATACCAAGCGCTAAGGCACAGCCGTAAAAAGAATAGGCCAAAAGGTTGGCTAATCCTGTTTGTAATAAAAGCCGGCCCAATAAAAAAGTGATAATGGCTACAAAAAGAACAGGAAACTTCCGTTCGTTGATTGTTTTTAACTCGAAATCTTCAATTAATTTTACCCTTTTTAAGATGTATAATAAAACAATAGGGAGAATGTAGGTCATTACGAATACAATGCCTAGGACCCGCGATGAAAATGCTTTACTTACTGCCACAGGAACTAAGATAAAATAGAGTAATGCGCTAGCAATTGGAATAATAACCGGATGAAAAATATAAGAAATGAACCGATAAAACTTCATGCTAAATTTCTTTGCGTAAACGAGCCACAGGGATGCTCAATTGTTCTCGGTATTTGGCCACCGTACGACGCGCAATAAGATAGCCTTTCTCTTTTAAAATAGCTGCTAATTTATCATCTGTAAGTGGTTTTTTCTTGCTTTCTTCCTTTATGACATTTTCGAGGATCTTTTTGATTTCTCTGGTTGAGACATCTTCTCCTTGATCATTCTTCATTGATTCTGAAAAGAAATCCTTAATGAGTTTCGTACCATACGGTGTATCTGCATACTTACTGTTGGCTACTCTAGAAACAGTAGATACATCCATATTGATTTTATCGGCAATATCCTTTAAAATCATAGGCTTTAATTTGCGTTCATCGCCCGTTAGAAAGTATTCTTTTTGATGATGTAAAATAGCGTTCATAGTTAACAATAAGGTCTGTTGCCGTTGCTTAATTGCATCAATAAACCATTTTGCACCATCTAATTTTTGCTTGATAAATAGGACGGCATCTTTTTGCGATTTCGTCTTTGTTTTTGAATTGGCATATCCGCGTAACAAGTTATTGTATTCATTAGAAATATGTAATTCAGGAGCATTTCTTGAATTTAGCGTTAAATCGAGCTCACCCTCCACAATTTTTATTGAAAAATCGGGCACTATTTGCTCTACAATTTTATTGTTATTGGCAAAGGAACCTCCGGGTTTGGGATTTAATTTTTCAATTTCTGAAATTGCCCCTTTTAATTCCTCTTCGGTTATATCAAATTTTTGCATTAATTTTTTGTAGTGCTTCTTTACAAAGTGATCAAAAGATTTGTCAAGGATTTTAATCGCTAAAATTCGCGATGGATTTTCCTCTTTTCTTCGAAGTTGAATTAATAGACACTCTTCTAAACTCTGTGCACCCACGCCAGCCGGATCTAAATCCTGTACCGCTTTGAGCATTTTTAACACTTCTTCTTCACTGGTATACACATTAGATGAAAAGGCTAAATCATCCACAATATCTTCAATAGAACGTCTAATATATCCACTATCGTCAATACTACCAATTAAAAACTCAGCCACTTGTCGTTCTTGCTCACTTAATCGAACTGTATTTAATTGGTTTTTGAGAAATTGATTAAAAGAGGTGCCACCCGCATAGGGAATGTTCTTGTCCTCATCATCAGCACTATAATTATTTGACTGCAATTTATAACTGGGCGTTTCGTCATCGCTGAGGTAGTCGTCAATATTGATGTCTGTTTCTATGGTTTCGGTTCCACTATCTTCATATTCATTTGACATGTCAGCATCTTCATCACTATTTTTGCCACTTTCTAAGGCTGGATTTTCTTCAATTTCTTGCTTCACTTTTTCTTCAAAGGCTTGCGTAGGCAATTGAATTAACTTCATCAACTGAATTTGTTGAGGAGATAACTTTTGAAGGAGTTTATATTGAAGATTTTGTTTTAGCATGTTTTTTATTAAAAATACGAAAAAGAATTGGATTAAAATTCAGCATTTTGTGGTGTTCTAGGAAACGGTATTACATCCCTAATATTACTCATTCCTGTGGTAAATTGCACCAAACGTTCAAAACCTAAACCGAACCCAGAATGTTCAGCGGTACCAAATTTACGTAAATCTAAATACCACCAGAGTTCTTTTTCATCAATATCTAGCGCTTTTATCTTTTCTTTAAGGACATCAAGTCGTTCTTCCCGTTGTGATCCTCCAACAATTTCTCCGATGCCTGGAAATAATACATCCATGGCTCTTACGGTTTTACCGTCTTCGTTTAAACGCATGTAAAACGCCTTGATATTTGCGGGGTAATCAAATAAAATTACCGGACATTTAAAGTGTTTTTCAACTAAAAATCGCTCGTGCTCACTTTGTAAATCAGCGCCCCATGCATCAATAGGAAATTGAAATTTTTTCTTTTTATTAGGTTTACAATTCCGTAAAATATCGATGGCTTCGGTATAGCTTACCCGTTTAAAATTATTGTCTACAACAAAGTTTAGTTTCTCTAAAAGTGACATTTCACTGCGCTCCAATTTTGGCTTAGCTTGTTCTTCTTTTACAAAACGTTCATTTAAAAAGGCCAAGTCGTCTTTACAGTGATCAAGAATATATTGAATCACATTTTTTATAAAATCTTCTGCCAAATCCATATTCCCATCCAGATCACAAAAGGCCATTTCGGGTTCAATCATCCAAAATTCGGCTAAATGCCTTGTAGTATTTGAATTTTCTGCTCTAAAAGTAGGGCCAAAAGTATAGACCTTGCTCAAACCCATGGCATAGGTTTCTGCTTCGAGTTGACCTGATACGGTGAGGTTAGTTTCTTTACCAAAAAAGTCTTGTTTGTAGTCTACACTACCATCCTCATTTTTAGGAGCTTCTGTTGGCAGGGTAGTTACTTTAAACATTTCGCCGGCCCCTTCAGCATCTGATCCGGTAATAATGGGGGCATGAAAGTTGAAAAATCCGTTTTCAGTAAAGTATTTATGTACCGCAAAAGAGAGCATAGCTCGTATGCGCATAACGGCACTAAAGGTGTTGGTGCGGACTCTTAGATGCGCATTTTCGCGTAAAAATTCAAGGCTGTGTTTTTTGGGTTGAATAGGGTATTCATCGGGATTAGAATCGCCGAGAATTTCAATGCGATCTACTTGTATTTCTACGTTTTGTCCTTTACCTTGACTTTCAACCAATGTACCGTTGATTGAAACAGCTGCCCCAGTAGTGATGCGTTTTAGCGTTTTTTCATCAGTGTTCTCGAAATCAACAACGCATTGTATATTGTGAATGGTAGAGCCATCGTTTACGGCAATAAATCGATTCGCTCTAAAGGTTCTTACCCATCCTTTAAGGGATACCTCATGAGTAAATTGCTTCGATTGTAAGAGTTCTAGTACAGTTTGTTGCATTTTGCTTAGAATTTATAGGATGCAAAGATAAGATTTGATGGGTGAATATACCTTAGATTTTACAGAATAATACTACAGGTCAAAACGAAATTTTTTGTGTGCTATTGCGAAGTGAGGCGACATTAATCCCAATCTATCTCAGATTAAATAAATACTGATGATTGCATTAACGAAATGATATTAAAAACGATCACTTATATATTTAGAAAAATAATCACCTCTATATTAGGATATTAGATGATAATTGTTTTATTTTAGAATGCGCTAGCATTTAAAATGATAATAAGGAAGGGGCATGAAAACCATCAAGGTACTATTTGTTGAAGACCAAGAATATTTGATCAACAATTATATCACGGCATTTTCACTCGTTAAAAAATACGAGGGAACTGCTGAATATGTTATCACTCACGTCAATACTGCTTTTGAGGCACAAGCATTATTGGAAAATTCTAGGGTAACTTCGCCATTTAATTTAGTCATATTAGACATTGGAGTAAGTCTTTTAGACAAAGAAAGTTCTCCTTCGAAGGAAGACATAGGACTTCAGCTTAGGAAAGAATTTCCAAATACAAAATTAATTATTTCTACCCTATTTAAAGATTACATTAAGGTGTGTCAATTAGAAGATAAATTTGATCCTGACGGAATTATTCTCTCTCGGGCCATTGAGGATTTGTCGGAAGTTGCTTTTGTTATTTATAAAGTGCTTCATTGCCCGCGGAATGCTAAAAATAGAAAATTAGCGATTCTGGGTCATAAAGTTACCAAACCTTATTTATTGACGAAATTTGATAGACAAACTTTATTTTATTTAAATGAAGGATTGACCCTGAAAGAATTGGCCGTGGAAGTTTCAACATCTGAAGTAGAGCTAAATAACAGCTTAGAGAATCTATTTGGTGCGTTTTACATTGAATCTCGAAGTATTCGTGATTTATTGCTAGTTGCAAAGTCAATGGGTTTCGTTTATGATGAATAATATAAATGGAAAAGAGATATATATGAAAAATTTGAACGTTTTGATCATAGAAGATCATCCGCTAATGATCGATTGCTATGTAAAAGCCCTGGCCATTGTCAAAGAAAAAATGGGGGGGGGTAAATCTCGAGATTAGTCAGGCTTTTGATACGTTTGAAGCTTATAGTCAATTAAAAATTGCAAAAGAAAATCCGCCATTAGATATAGTATTTTTAGATATTAGATTACCCAATATTGACCCGAGTAATAAACGATCAGGAGCAGATATTGGGATAAAATTGAGAAAAGAATTTCCTGAAACAAAAATAATCATAGGTACCTTTTATGACGATAGTTATAGAATAAATAACTTAATAGACAAAATAGATCCTGACGCCTTATTAATAAAGGGCGATATCAAGGGTTTAGAAAATATTGCTTCAGCAGTGCTTAGAACACTCAATAATAAACATTATTACAGCACCTCGGTAATTGAAATAATGAGAACCAGGGTTAAAAATCCGCATCTAGTGGATGCAATTGATAGACAAATTTTACATGAACTGTCTAATGGAGCTAGAATGAAGGAATTATTAGAGCAGATCCCCTTATCAAAATCTGGAATTGAAAAACGAATTCGTCAATTATGGGTGGCTTTTAACATTGAATCACATTGTTATAGGGAATTGGTGATTTGCGCAAAAGAAAAGGGTTTTATTTGAGGTAAGATTACATGCTTTTTATTAATTTAAATTGATTGAATTTAATGTTGTACTTAATATGCTTACTAGAAGTAAGTTGATAAAGAGGTTAAATTTTTTATATATTAATAACTTTGAATTAACAAAAAAATACGAGTTAAATCTAATATATAAATAAAATGAAAAAAACTATTTTTAATTTTGGGTTCTTCCTGTTATTTACCTTTATAGGAATTATTTCCTTTAGTCCTGAAAGTACTTTTGCAATGTCAGAAGTCGTGATGGACCTCCCATCTGAACATACTTGCTATGACGCTTATCAACCAGGTGATAAAGTCTTAATTGTTAATTGTAATGAATGTACGGCAGCGAAATGCGATTGGGGTAGACATAGATCAAAATGCACCAGAGAATGAATAAGAAGTTAACCAAATTTGTTTTTTTAACCTTTTTACTAATGGCGGGTTTATTATCCTTCCGCCCAGTTGATTCATTTGCGTTAAATATAAGCGAAATAAATTCTGAGCATACCTGTTATCCTAATCCTGAAATAGGAGGAAATTTCGTTTTGTTTCCATGCGATGATTGTATACAAAGAAAAATTTACCTCTATCACAATGAAGTAACTGAAAAATGCACTAAAAATTAAAATTAATGTCAATTATGAAAACACAAATCAAAAAATTATCTTTATTCTCCCTTATTATTATGATTTTATCATTTAATATAGCTGATTCGTATGCTGAGATGAATTATAATGAAATGGATGAAGTAACTTGTTATGATGTTATTGAACTAAAAGGAACTTTCCCAAAATACTTTTGTCTTGATTGTATTCAAAGACGTGTAAAATCATGGAGTGATGATAGTAAGTGTACTAAAAAGTAGATAAGTTAAATGGCTTTTAACTAACTGGCTTAGTGTTATATCTTACTAAAATAATTGTCCTAACTGTTTTGCGTCTTTAATTTATGAATAATCAAAATTGATTATCTTCTCAAAGATAAAATTATTGGAGCGACTTGATTGGACTTAATTTTGAAAACCTAAACTAAATTTTAAAAAAATGAAAAAAAAATATTTCTTCGCAATTTCAATTCTTTTAATGGGATTTTTTAGCATAAAATCTAATAAATTTTATGCTAAAAATGTAATCGATAACATCTCTGAACATACTTGTTATTTACATCCCGAAGCAGGAGGAAATTTCGTTTTGTTTCCATGCGATGATTGTGTCCAGAGAAAAATTTATCTCGCAGACGAATCACCAACCTCGAAATGCACAAAAAACTAAATTGAGCGTCTATTCAGGTAATAATTATTATTTCGGTTACTTATTTAACAGAAGACTGTTTTGATTAGTACTTGTAATGACCCGTTAAATAATATTTAATGCATATCAGCCCAATCGCAAATTTTTATTTGGAATTAGTTTTGTAGAGTTAAAAGTACCAGATTTAATAAAATTATAGATATGAAAAGTGTTGTACAATTACTGATCCTATTAATTTGTCTATCATGTCAAACGAACGACAAAAGTAAGACTGTTTTTATTAAATCAACAGATTTTAAAAAAGAGTATTCTTTAAATTACACTAGTAGTTTGGACTATATCAAACAATTGAATCCAAGTAAATTAATAGTGTCAGATAGTTTATTAATAGTTCAAGATTGGTTGGAAAATCCAAGAATCCATTTTTATAATAAATATACGCACAACAAAATAGCTGAATATGGTTTTATTGGTGATGGACCAGATGAGTACAAAAACCCTGAATTTAATGGACAGTTTTTTACTGAGGACAATTCTCTTTTTTTTCTATTATATGAGTTTGGTTATGGACTTTTTTATAAAATTGATGCCAATGCGGTTTTTGATCATAAACCAACGGCTAGAAAAAATAAATTTTTTTTGAATCCAGAAATTAGAGACGCGGATAATCTTTTTTTAAAAGCAAATAATATTATTGGAGAAGCAGTATTTAATAATGATATAAAATACTTTAATTATAGTTTAGACCAAAATTCATTTAAAAAATTAGGAGTTAATTCTGAGAGTGAGTTTCTAATGAAAGTGCCAACTGAAGATAAAAAGAACATAGATAGATCACTCTTACATTATTCAGAAAAGAATGATAAAATGGTTGCTGGATATGTATTGTATAATAAGATAATTATCATGAATTCCGAAATGGTAGAAATTAAAACAATTATATATGGGGAAAATGAAAATACGCCTAATTCAATTTCACCAGGGTCTAGAGAAAATATAAGGTATTTTGATATGCCCTACGCTGGGGATAAATATATTTATATTGCACACTTCGGGAAAAAGCTTACTGTTGAAAACGAATATGATAAAGAAATTCTTATTTTTGATTATGACGGTAACGCCGTGGCAAAACTTCAATTAAATACTCCGCTAGAATCTTTTACTGTTGACGAAATGGAAAGGAAGTTGTACGTAGCATCTGGTTCGGAGGAACAAATCTTTTTTATATATGATTTGCCAGAACTTTAAATACAATTCAAAATATTTAATTAAATGAAAAAAATTATACTTTACTGTATTGTAGGCTTATTGTGTTTTGGGATTGGTTGGTCGATTAAATATTTTGACCTTCTTTCTTATTTTAGTAGTACATCGGAAATTAATTTAATAAGTGAAAAATTAAAGGACTTTGGAGATATATCCAAGGGAAGTACAGCTTCTTATTATTTTAAATTTGAAAATGCAGGGAAAGGGGATTTAATTATTGAAAATGTAGATACAAGATGTGGATGCACCGTGTCAGGATGGAATAAAAATCCGATTAAACCAGGTCAAAAAGACAGCATATTAGTTGACTATGATACTAATATTTTAGGCCCTTTTAATAGAACAATTTTAATCTATTCGAATGACAATCACGTTCCATTAAATGTTTATATCCGAGGATTTGTACAAGATTCAGTAAATTAAATTTTAACATATTAAGGTTTTAATTTATCAACCCCATCAAATACTTCCCATACCCACTTTTCAACAAGGGCGTAGCAATTTCGCGTAACTGGTCTTTATCAATAAAGCCTTTGTGGTAGGCAATTTCTTCGATACAACCAATTTTTAGGCCTTGTCGTTCTTCTATAACCTGCACGTATTGTTGTGCCTGCATCAAAGATTGAAAAGTGCCCGTATCTAACCAAGCAGTACCTCTATTTAAGATACTAACTTGTAATTTTCCCTGAGCCAAATACGCTTTGTTCACATCGGTAATTTCATATTCTCCACGAGCGGAAGGGCGTAAGTTTTTTGCAATTTCTACCACTGAATTATCGTAGAAATAGATGCCCGGAACGGCGTAATTAGATTTTGGATGTTCAGGTTTTTCTTCTATGGAAATGGCCTTATTGTTTTCATCAAATTCAACTACTCCATAGCGTTCAGGATCATTTACATGATAGGCAAAAACCACACCTCCTTCGGGGTTGGCTGAATTTAATAATACACGGTGCAAATTGGTTCCATAAAAAATATTATCTCCCAAAACCAAGGCAACCGCATCATCTCCAATAAATTCTTCCCCAATGACAAAGGCCTGTGCCAAGCCATTAGGCACTTCCTGTACGGCATATTCAAAAGTACATCCTAAGCGTCTTCCATCACCTAAGAGTCGTTCAAATAAAGGCAGGTCATGCGGTGTAGAAATGATTAAAATATCTTTGATTCCCGCAAGCATAAGGGTCGACAAAGGATAGTAAATCATTGGCTTGTCGTAAATGGGCATTAATTGCTTGCTAATGGCTAGGGTTAATGGGTGTAATCGTGTGCCGCTTCCTCCGGCTAAAATGATTCCTTTCATAGGTGTTAATTTTCTAAGTTATCAATTTCTTCGTCTATTTCTTTTTCTTTTGGAATCAGTTGAATAGCAGGCTTTTTAAAGACCTTTTTATTTGCAATTCGCTGCTCCAACGATAATAATAACGAAGGTAGAAGCAAAAGATTTGATACCATGGCAAATAATAGCGTTACCGATACTAGTCCCCCCAAGGCAATAGTCCCTCCAAAACTAGATACGATAAAGACTAAAAATCCAAAAAAGAGCACTACAGAGGTATAAAACATACTCACTCCCGTTTCTCGTAAGGCGGCGTAAACCGATTTTTTCACTTTCCAATGATTGGCTTGTAACTCTTGTCGATATTTTGCCAAAAAATGGATGGTATCATCTACAGAGATTCCAAAGGCAATACTAAAGACCAGAATAGTTGAGGGTTTAATAGGTACACCCAAATAACCCATTAGCCCTGCAGTCATCAATAATGGCAGCATATTAGGTACAATGGAGATTAATATCATTTGAAAAGATCTAAACATCCATGCCATAAAAATGGCAATCAATAAAATGGCAAGAGACAATGAGAGTACAAGGTTATTAATCAGGTAATTGGTGCCTTTTAAAAAAACCAAGGCTTTTCCGGTCATGGTTACGCTGTAATTTTCGGCAGGAAATTCTTTTTGTATTCTCGCTTGTAAGCGCTCCTCAATGCGTTCCATTTTATCGGTCCCAATATCCTTCATAAAGGTTGTCATTCTAGCGTATTGGCCTGTGCTATCTACAAAATTATTTAATAAGTCGGCATTACTTGACGAATTTTTAGTGTATGCAAGGATAAAGTTTTGTTCTTGACTGGTGGGAAGTTGATAGTATTTTGGATTGCCATTATAAAAGGCTTGTTTTGAATACTTAACTAAATTAAGAACCGATACCGTGGGGGATAATTCTGGAATTTCATCAATAATCTCATTCAATTTCTCCATCCGCTTTAGCGTCGATAACTTCATTACCCCTTTAGGTCTTTTGGTATCAATAACGATTTCTAAGGGCATGATGCCGCCAAATTCTTTTTCAAAGAAGACAATATCTTCAAAAAACGGTTTCCCTTTGGGCATATCTTCAATTAGACTTCCAGAAACTCTAATCATATATACACCAATAATACTAGCGATGATTAAAATAACAGTCATGATATATACCGTAATTCTATAATGGCGTACCACATTCTCCATCCAATCAACAATAGATTCGATCCACTTTTTTTCGAGGTGTTTTAAATGTTTCTCTTTCGGTTTTGGTAAAAAACTATAAATAATGGGGATAATCAATAAAGACAAAATGAAAATGGCAATAATATTTATTGACGCAATAATTCCAAATTCATTAAGCATTTGACTTTTGGTAAAAACAAAGGTGGCAAAACCAGAAGCCGTTGTTACATTGGTCATTAAGGTGGCATTACCAATTTTTGAAATTACGCGATGTAGTGACTTGGCTTGATTTCCATGACTTTTTACCTCTTGCTGGTATTTATTGATTAAGAAAACACAGTTGGGTACCCCTATAACAATAATTAGTGGAGGGATTAAGGCGGTGAGGACAGATATCTCGTAACGGAATAAACCGATGAAACCAAAGGCCCAAATAACCCCAATACTCACCACCAACATGGTGATGTACGTGGCTCTAAATGACCTAAAAAAGAAAAAGAAAATCAGCGAGGTTACTAATAAAGCAAGGCCTACAAAAATGCCAATTTCATCAACGATGTTTTGCGAGTTCATCGTACGGATATAGGGCATTCCAGAAACCCGAACCTTGAGGTTATTTTCCTTTTCAAATTTTTTGATGGTTGGGTTGAGTACCTCAAAAATAAAATCTTTACGCTCAATGGTATTAACAAGTTCTTTTTTAATATAGATCACTGATCTAATGGTCCCTGTTTGTTTATTATACAGAAAGTTTTCAAAAAAAGGTAAATTGTTAAACAATTCATTTTTAATGGCCAATACTTCTTTATTCGTAGTCGGTTTTTTGTCGTAGATCGGTTCCACCACAAACCTTTCATTGGCAGTATCTTTTTTTAATTTCTTGATATCTCCAATAGAAATTGAAAAATCAACCTGAGGAAAGGTATCAAAATGTTCAGAAAGGTTATTCCAGTTGTTAAATTTATCGGCCGTAAAAACCGTCGAATCTTGGGTGGCTAAAATGATTAAATTTCCTTCTTCACCGAAAATTTCTAAAAACTTGTTGTATTCTAAATTAACCTCATGGTTTTTTGGCAACAGATTTGCTTCTGAATGTGAAAAGCGCATATACTGCATTTGTGAACCAAGAAAGTAGGTGATTGCAGCAAGTACAATCAATATAGGGATTCTTCCTTTAAGGATGAAGCGAGAAGTTTGTAACCAAAAATTCATAGGAATTTGCGCATTTAGAAAGGCTGCAATTTAATAAATAAAAAAGGGATGAGTGGTGTTACGGGTTTAAAAACCGAGACTTAATACATAGGTAATTTTAACGGCTAAATTATCTGAGAATTTAGCATTGTGATAGGCACCATACCGGTAAAAACTGCTGATTCCAAATCCGTAAAGTAAATGGTTAAGCACAAAGCCTGATTCGATATATCCCTTGTTCATTTTTCTAAAGGAAACCCCCATGTGTTTTTCTGGATGTTCAATGTCGCCAATGGCATAACGCGTTATTAAACTCAACCGTGGTTTGAACGATTCACTGATTTTAAATCGTGGAAAATTATGTCTGGCTTGGATAGAAACATACTTGTCAGAAATAAATTCATTAAATGCCATGGTTTCAAACGCATTGGTACCTGAAATATTCACTCGTTTACGCCAAGGATTAGCCAAGGAATAATTTGGAAAGGCGTTGTATAAATGTGTAAGCGGAGTTTCTCCATAAATAGCGCCACCTTGGACTAAAAAGTTAGACGAACTATTGTTTAAATAGTTGATATCGTGTTGAATTTTAAAGTTAAATTTTGTGAAATTAAAATCACTATCCCATAAATCATCTATACTTTGAGTTACTTGTGCGGTAATTTTTGGAAAACCATTTTTAGTTGCAATTTTTCCCACTGGAGAATTCATATAAGTGCTAAAAGGGGTCCATTGAACAGCAAAGGTTGCCTCTGTAAGGTGATAATCGCTGAGCAATACACCGTCTGACTCGTATTGATAGTCAAATAAAGGGCCATAAGCCCCACGTTCAAGCCGTAATTTTGATTCGACATTAGGAAAGATATCATGCTCTAATTGGAGGTAACCGCTTTCGAAACCATAAAATTGGCTGATATTTAAATTTCTAGGGTTGACTAAGGTAAACGACGTGTCTTCAAATAGAAAATTTAGTTTTGCCGCTTCAAAAATATCATTGGTATACCCTCCGCCGAGCCAGGTATTATTTGATTTACTTAACCTAAAGGCACTTTCAAGGTGGTACTTAAATTTCTTATCTCGAAAGCCGTATGCCGTGTAGCCACCAACTCTAAAAATAGGAGAAAGTTTGTGATTGGTCATACCTCCAAGCCCTAATCTAAACCCTTCATAATTGTTAAAGGTAATGAGCTGACTCAAATCAAAGTCAACAATACCCAACGGGATAAATCCCTTTAAAACGGTTCTAGAAGCTTCTAAAATTTGTTCAATATTTTCTGCCTTTACAATACTGTCAAGTACGTTGTAGGCCGTTAACCCACGAGTTGTAATACTATCCGTACGATAGTTATTCCAAAAGGCCTGATCTCTTGTGGCTGCTTGATCATCAATTTCAATGACCGCTGCAGAGTTGATAATTTTTACGGGTTCATTAATGCTGATATCAAAGTTCTTCGTTTTTGAAAGTACATAGGTCTGATCACTGATGTCTTGCGTGTTGTTTCGAATAACCCGGGTAGTGTCGTTTGGGGTTGCAGGTGCTTCTTCACCCACGTCTAATTTAATTCCAAAAAGGCTCAATCCCTTACGATTTTTTCCTTTTTTTAACGAGAGTAATGTCTCATCAGGAAACCAAACCTTATGTTCGGGTTGGTACTTAAACGTTTGCGTTGCCTTAATGTTAATGGCCGCTTTGATTTCGGCAACCCCCTTTTCTAAGGCATAACTTTCATCATTAATATACAGTACCCCTTCTAATCCTATTTTATCGTCTTCTTTTTTAGGTTTAAAATAGATCATGTAGGCTGCGTGATCGGGATGTACAATGGTGTCTAAAATTTTATAATTATAGATTTTTAGCGCGTTTCGCGCTAAGGGATTTACGTATTTTTCACCCAATAAAGTATATATTTCATCGTAAAAGGTGAAATTCTCTAGATTGAGGGCGAGTAATTCATAAATGGGATTTTTTAATCCCGCCATTCGCGTAGCTAATACAGTTTCTTTTTTATTCTTTCCTCGATCAAAGGTAAATTCACTTACCTTTTCAGTAATATAGAGGTGCTGCTTACTGATTTCTTTTTTGAACTCATAATTGGTAGAGTCAAGTTTTAAAAAGGTTTTTACGTTGTTTTTCATCACAAAAAGTGAGTCTACTGTACCTTGGATAGAATCTGGATTGGCGGTAACAAGCAACTTATTATACGCGGTATATTTAAACGAAGCCAAGGCTTTTTCAATATTATTTTTCTTTTTATTGGCAATGGTGTTTCTTATAATCTGTAGGGCTGGATTTTCGGTGGCGATAATAACCACTTCATTGAGACTTTCACTGCTGGGTTCTAAAAGAATGCTTATAAATTTTTGACTTGGGAGGAGGTCGATTTTTTGAGGGGAATACCCAATATAAGAAATTTTTAAAAATAGGATAGGGGTAGCAGATTGGATGTTAAATTTTCCGTCTGCATCCGTAATTTTACCAATTCCACCATCCGTAATAATAGTCGCAAAAGGAAGGGGATCATTCGTATTTTTATCTTTTATGATTCCAGAAACACTGTGTTGAGCAACAAGTATCGTGGGGAGTACTAAAAAGAGTAACTGAAGGATTCTTTGCATGAATTTTTTTTTACGAATCAAATAACGTGAAAAAATAAAGCATCTCTTGTGAAGTAGATGCTTTTAACAAAATTTTACAATGTAAAAAAAGAATTAAACCGTCATGATTTCTTTTTCCTTTTCTACATAGAGTTGATCAATAATCGCAATATACTTATCGGTCATTTGCTGAATTTCAGCTTCTATATTCTTGGTTAAATCTTCTGAAATATCTAACTTTTTAAGGTCATTATTCCCCTCTTTCCGAGCATTTCTAACGCTTATCTTGTCGTTTTCAACCTCCATTTTAGCCTGCTTTGCTAAATCTCTTCTTCGTTCTTCGGTTAGGGCTGGAACATTTATGATAATACTTTCTCCATTGTTCATTGGGTTAAAACCGAGATTAGCGACTTGAATTCCCTTCTCAATTTCTTGTAACATATTTTTCTCCCACGGCTGAACCGTAATTGTACGTGCATCTGGAGTATTAACGTTAGCCACTTGGCTTAATGGGGTTTGAGAACCGTAATAATTCACCATAACGCTTCGCAACATAATAGGAGATGCCTTTCCGGCTCTGATGTTTACCAATTCTTTTTTTAAGTGCTCTATGGCACTTTCCATTTGTTCTTTGGTATTGTCTAAAATAAATTGAATTTCTTCATTCATGATGTAATAATTTAATACTGCTAATCAAAAAATAAGCCAATGAGTTAAATATCTACTTTTGTACCGATGTTTTCTCCATTCAAGAGCTTTTTTAAATTGCCACTCGTGTTCATATCAAAAACAATAATAGGTAATTTATTCTCTTCACTGAGGGTAAAGGCGGTCATATCCATCACTTTTAAACCTTTACTCACAACATCTTTAAATGTAATGTTTTCATATTTAATTGCATCTGAATTTTTTTCAGGGTCACTAGTATAAACCCCATCTACGCGAGTTCCTTTGAGGATGACCTCTGCATTAATTTCAATGGCTCTTAATACTGCCGCGGTGTCTGTGGTAAAATAGGGATTGCCGGTGCCTGTTCCAAAAATGACCACCCGGCCTTTTTCAAGATGTCGTACCGCACGTCGTTTAATAAAGGGTTCTGCAACTTGTTCCATTTTAATTGCGGTAAGCAGCCGTGTGGGCACACCAGCATCTTCTAAGGCGCTTTGAAGAGCTAGTCCATTAATGGCTGTAGCTAACATTCCCATATAATCTGCTTGTACCCGATCCATTCCATGACTTGCGCCAGCAACGCCTCTAAAAATATTACCACCGCCAATTACAATCGCTACTTCAATTCCGCTTTCAACAACTTCTTTAATTTCTTGAGCATATAGGGCTATTCGCTTCGGGTCAATACCATATTGACGATCTCCCATCAAGGCCTCTCCACTCAATTTTAATAAAATTCTTTTGTATGACATGTTTTTTGAAAGTTTGACAAATATACAAATTGTGAAGAACAATCCGCACAGGGCTACTCAAATTATCAACCGTTAAAGAGGAATCCTTACGACGCGTTAATAAGCGTTTTAATGCAGCCCTTTATAGGGGGAAATTTGAGTTCTATTAAAAGCTATTTTCCCTGACGGGTTTTGTAAGGGACAGCGGTTAGATTTGCTTTTTATACTGCGGTACAGAGAACTGTTGGTTGGGATTGGTAGTTCTGTATGGTGAATAACTTAACTTAATACTTTACATTATGAAAAACGTACTATTTATGGGCATATACCTGGTTATATTGGTGGCATGTACCGCCAAAGACGAGGCATATACGAATGAGGAGGCTAGCGACCTTATCCTTGAGATTTCTTCGATAGATGAGACCTTAATGTCTCGGATTGATTTTTCTAGCTTTCGAGAGCTAACGATAGAAGGGGTAACCTTTGCTGTGATTGATTTTTATCATAATACCACATCGTCAACACCTGTTCAATTTCTTATTAAAGATCAAAACGGGGCTTGGGTTGAAATTACGAACACCAAAGACGCTATTAGGTATCGTGGGTTAACCAACGCTGTTGAACGAACCTTTCCCTTTTATAAACATCCTACTCATGGATATTCGGTGGTGCGTTTAGAACATGACGTACAGATGAGCGATACAAAAACGACTGAACAATGTCCGCATTGCACGCGTGGGTATCTAATAGATGTTGGACTGTGCACTTTAACAACCACAAGTATGGCGATCGCTGACGGACCTTTACCATTTGCTGATTATTTTGCCGCGGCCTATTTTGTGGGGTGTGAGAATCGCGCCTATCGGCTATTAGAAGATTGTGTTAGACATTGTTTAGATAAGTCATGAGTGTGTATCAGTTTGTAGAAGTAATAGCTGTGATAGGGTTTTTATTTGTTGCTGCGCGAAAGAATAGAAAAAACAACCGGAANTGGTATGATTATAAGTATCAAATTTTGCTCTTTCTTTTGGGATACTCGCTTATTTTGCTACGGCGTTATGTATGGTCTTAGATAATTAGAAAAGTTAATTTTAGAGGGTATACCTGTTGGTAAAAGGGAATGCCTAGTGCGAATGATTTTACCTAACACGAGAAATAGGAATGGAATAAAAAAACCCCGTCTATATGACGGGGTTTATACTGTAAAGCGTTGAGATTTGAATTACCCTAAGGTTACTCGCTTAAAGTCAACCACAGAAACGTCACCATATGATTTTACGTATTCGGCAACACTTATTTTTTCATTCTTAATAAAATTCTGATCTAATAGACATTGTTCTTGATCTAAGGTAGTGTTGTCAGAAATAAAACGTTCCATTTTACCAGGAAGAATTCGATCCCAAATTTGTTCTGGTTTCCCTTCTGCTTTAAGTTCTTCTTTCGCATCGGCTTCAGCTTTTGCTAAAACTTCAGGAGTTAATTGAGCCATTGAAATATAAGACGGTACATTTTTAAGGGTTTTCCCTAAACGACCTAATTCTATGTTTTCTTTCTCAATTACGGCTATTCTAGCTTCAGTTTCTGAAGCAATAAACGCAGGGTCAAAATCCTTATACGACAAGGTAGTAGCACCCATTGAAGCAGCTTGCATTGCTAAATCTTTGGCTAATTCGGCAACATTATCAACTACGGCAGATAAGCCTACAATAGCGGCAATTTTTCCAATATGTGTATACGCACCAACATAAGGTGCCTCTACGCGTTCAAACGCTGTAATGTCAATTTTCTCACCAATTACACCCGTTTGTTCAACTAATTTTTCTGCTACGGTCATTCCTTTAAAATCAGCCGCTAAGAAATCTTCTTTGCTGGTGTGATTAAAAGCGATTTCAACAAATTCATTTGCTAACTCCTTAAAAGAATCGTTTTTAGAAACAAAATCAGTTTCACAAGCTAAAACGATTGCTACTCCAGCAGTATAGATAAGTCATGAGTGTGTATCAGTTTGTAGAAGTAATAGCTGTGATAGGGTTTTTATTTGTTGCTGCGCGAAAGAATAGAAAAAACAACCGGAANTGGTATGATTATAAGTATCAAATTTTGCTCTTTCTTTTGGGATACTCGCTTATTTTGCTACGGCGTTATGTATGGTCTTAGATAATTAGAAAAGTTAATTTTAGAGGGTATACCTGTTGGTAAAAGGGAATGCCTAGTGCGAATGATTTTACCTAACACGAGAAATAGGAATGGAATAAAAAAACCCCGTCTATATGACGGGGTTTATACTGTAAAGCGTTGAGATTTGAATTACCCTAAGGTTACTCGCTTAAAGTCAACCACAGAAACGTCACCATATGATTTTACGTATTCGGCAACACTTATTTTTTCATTCTTAATAAAATTCTGATCTAATAGACATTGTTCTTGATCTAAGGTAGTGTTGTCAGAAATAAAACGTTCCATTTTACCAGGAAGAATTCGATCCCAAATTTGTTCTGGTTTCCCTTCTGCTTTAAGTTCTTCTTTCGCATCGGCTTCAGCTTTTGCTAAAACTTCAGGAGTTAATTGAGCCATTGAAATATAAGACGGTACATTTTTAAGGGTTTTCCCTAAACGACCTAATTCTATGTTTTCTTTCTCAATTACGGCTATTCTAGCTTCAGTTTCTGAAGCAATAAACGCAGGGTCAAAATCCTTATACGACAAGGTAGTAGCACCCATTGAAGCAGCTTGCATTGCTAAATCTTTGGCTAATTCGGCAACATTATCAACTACGGCAGATAAGCCTACAATAGCGGCAATTTTTCCAATATGTGTATACGCACCAACATAAGGTGCCTCTACGCGTTCAAACGCTGTAATGTCAATTTTCTCACCAATTACACCCGTTTGTTCAACTAATTTTTCTGCTACGGTCATTCCTTTAAAATCAGCCGCTAAGAAATCTTCTTTGCTGGTGTGATTAAAAGCGATTTCAACAAATTCATTTGCTAACTCCTTAAAAGAATCGTTTTTAGAAACAAAATCAGTTTCACAAGCTAAAACGATTGCTACTCCAGCAGTATTGCTACTGTTGATTTTTGTAATCGCTAAGCCTTCATTAGATTCTCTATCGGCTCTTTTGGCAGCAATTTTTTGACCTTTCTTACGAAGTACTTCAATTGCTTTGTCAAAATTTCCTTCGGCTTCAACTAAAGCATTTTTACAGTCCATCATTCCAGCTCCTGTTGCTTCTCTCAAATTTTTTACGTCTGCGGCAGTTATTTTCACCATTTCTATAAGTATTATATAGTTTTCCGTTTAAATAAAACGGCGTATTTATTAATTATTTTTTTTCTGAAGTCGTTGCAGTTGCAGCTTCCTTAGTCGCTGTTTCTTTTACTTCTTTTTTATCTTTATTTCCTCCTTTATCCTTATCTGCTTTTCGTTCAGTAAGACCTTCGGCAATAGCTTCAGTAGCAAAAGATAATATCTTTTCAATTGATTTTGAAGCGTCATCATTTGCAGGAATTACAAAATCAATTGGTCTTGGATCAGAATTGGTATCCACTAAAGCAAAAATAGGAATGTTTAATTTTTGAGCTTCGGCAATAGCAATGTGCTCACGTCTTGTATCAATTACAAATAAAGCTCCAGGTAAACGTGTCATGTCAGAAATAGAACCTAAATTCTTTTCTAGTTTAGCACGTTGTCGGTCAATTTGTAATTTTTCTCTTTTAGAAAGAGCATTAAAGCTACCATCTTGCTTCATTCTGTCAATATGTGCCATTTTTTTAACGGCTTTTCTAATGGTAACAAAGTTTGTTAACATTCCGCCAGGCCATCTTTCAGTGATATACGGCATGTTTACGCTTTCAGATTTTTCTGAAACAATATCCTTTGCTTGCTTTTTAGTTGCAACAAATAAGATTTTTCTTCCAGAAGCAGCAATCTTCTTAAGAGCGTTTGAAGCCTCTTCAATTTTTGCGCTTGTTTTATACAAGTCAATAATGTGAACTCCGTTGCGTTCCGTATAAATATACGGAGCCATGTTGGGATTCCATTTTCTTGTGAGGTGACCAAAATGTACCCCAGCATCTAATAATTCTTTAATGTCAATGTTTGCCATTTGTTTTTAGTTTACGTTCCATTTGAATAGCAATACTTAAGTAGCCACAAGGTGAGTCTTAACTATTTGGGTGCTAAACTTAGCAACAAGTTATAATTGATAAAATTTAAAAAATTCCCGCGGAGCTTAACTCCGCGAGATTAATAATGCACATATTTTTTGCAAAAGTGCAAAAAATGCTTCTCTCTTAACGTTTAGAGAATTGATATTTCTTACGCGCTTTCTTTTGACCAAATTTCTTACGTTCAACCATGCGAGGATCTCTTGTTAAGAGACCTTGCGGTTTAAGAATCGCTTTGTAGTCTTCGTCAATAGAAACTAAGGCTCTGGTAATTGCCAAACGAATTGCTTCTGCTTGACCAGTCACTCCTCCACCAAATACATTTACAGTGATATCAAAATTTGTATCGTTTTCTGTTAATGTTAAAGGTTGCTTTACTTTATATTGTAAAGTAGCCGTTGTAAAATAGTTGTTTAATTCTCTTTTGTTGATGGTAATGTTTCCAGTTCCTTTAGAAACATAAGCACGGGCAACAGCCGTCTTTCTTCTACCTATTTTGTGTATGATTTCCATTATATAAGATCATTGAGGTTAAGTGCGGTAGGGTTTTGAGCTTGTTGATTGTGCTCGCTACCAGCATAAACATATAAATTTCTGAATAGAGCACTTCCTAATTTGTTCTTAGGGAGCATTCCTTTCACTGCTTTTTCTACTAATCTTGACGGATCTTTTCCGAAAAGTTCAGTTGCAGTCAATGATCGTTGACCACCTGGATACCCCGTATGACGGATATAAGACTTGTCAGTCCATTTGTTTCCAGAGAGTTTAATTTTTTCTGCGTTAATAATTACTACATTGTCTCCGCAGTCTACGTGAGGGGTGTAGTTAGGTTTGTACTTACCTCTTATAAGCATTGCTACTTTAGAAGCTAAACGACCCAATGTTTGTCCGTCCGCATCAACTAAAACCCACTCTTTATTAACGGTGGCTTTGTTCGCTGATACTGTTTTGTAACTTAATGTGTTCACACGATTAGTTTTTGTCTATTAAAAATAAAAATAATTTTCCTTAAAAAAGGAGTGCAAAGATAGAACTATTTTTACAGATAACAAATACTAATTCAGTAATTTATACGAGTAGATTTTTTGACCTTAGCCTAAGGCTGCTCTGTGGCATTACAAAAGTCGATAACTCAGCGAAAATGTATAGGTGTTTAAGGTGGTTTGCCATTGGTCATTCTGCGAAATTTCTTGAGGGCTTGTATAGTCAAAGGCAAAGCCAAATTTGGCATAGGCGTACCCTAGACCAAGCGTAAATGCGGGTTTAAATTTTAAATCTAGATCTACTAATGAACGTCTATTTTCTGCGTAAACAGCTGAGTTTAGATCGGTAGAAATTACCAGTGCCCCTCTAATGAATACGTGCGAAACGTCGTTTAAAAATAAATGATGTTTAATTCCAATAGGAATAGCTAACCAGTTGAGGTCAGCAATAACGTTTGCCGTGCTATTGAGCGAACCTGTATCAATTAGGGTGATTTCTTTTTCGTTTTTATACCGGTGGTAGCTAGGTCTAATATACCATAGCCATTTGTCGTTATTAAACGGGAGGGCAAAGGCAGCCTCCAGGCCAAAGGTAAATGACGTACTACCCTCAAATTTTGTATCTAGTAACGAGGAAGTTGCTTTTTTCAATTCTAAATTAGACGATTGCACTCCGCCAAAAACGGCTAGTTCATAAACCGCTTTTTGATGCGGGCGTTCATAAATGGTAAATGATTGTTGCTTGCACGTATAATACTGCTGAACTAAATTAATCAGGCTTTTTTTAGTGTAGCTTAGTTTTTCAAAATCAGAAAGACTCAATTGATCGCAACGCAATTCTTTTTGAAGTTGTTGTTTGTACAAATCATTCACCCCAACCTTCATAGCTGGCGTCAAAAACTTTTTATGCACCAATTGGGTGGGGGTTTCTGTTCCTGAAGCGTAAAAATAACGTGAAATATTATGGTCTTGATAACTGTATAGGGTACTTTCCCCTTCGATGAGTACCTGTAAAAAAAGTGTTTCTTCTTTAAATACAGGATTGCGATGTGTGGTTAAATTTTGTGTACGAGATGAGGCGCGGTCTATTTGTACCGTTTCTCGAACATATTTCACCTGCGAATCAATTTCAAACGCTTTTATACTATTGATATCAGCATAACGTACGTCATCTGATCGGGTTGTTTTATATTGAATTGTGGTTGGATTGTCTTTCCAATCCACGTCCAATATATAGCAGGTGGATTTTTCACCAGCATTGCTGATTAAATAGCCCGCTTTAAAACTTTTTTGAGCACACGCTATCGCGGAAGTAAAAAGGAGCAGTACAAAGGTGATTTTAATAGATTTCATATGTGGTTTAGGTTAATGGGCATCTAGCCAGTTGGCGCCCTGATCAATCTCTACATCTAAGGGTACGGCGAGTTGCACAGCATTTTCCATTTCTTCTTTGATCATTGGTTTTAAGCGCGTTATTTCTGTGTTGAGGGCGTCAAAAACAAGTTCATCATGGACTTGTAGCAACATTTTTGATGTATACCCTTCCTTTTCTAAGCGCTTGTGAATATTAATCATGGCAATCTTTATAATATCGGCCGCACTTCCTTGAATAGGGGCGTTTACAGCATTGCGCTCTGCCGCTCCTCGAACCACGGCATTTCTAGAGTTGATGTCTTTTAAATAACGTCTTCTTCCTAAAATGGTTTCTACATAACCGTGTTCACGAGCAAAGTCAATTTGACCGCTCATATATTTTTTTAGCTTGGGATAGGTCTCGTAATAAGTTTCAATCAATTCCTTAGCTTCACTTCGCGATAAATCGGTTTGATTGCTCAAGCCAAAGGCGGAAACACCATATATAATGCCAAAATTAACCGTTTTTGCATTGCTTCGCTGCGCTCTAGTCACTTCATCAGGAGCTACATTAAACACTTTGGATGCGGTAGATTTATGGATGTCTTCCCCGTTTTTAAAGGCAGAAATCATATTCTCTTCCTGGCTTAAAGCGGCTATAATTCGCAATTCAATTTGCGAATAATCAGCGGCAACGAGCGTATAATTTTCATTGCGTGGAATAAAGGCCTTACGGACTTGCCGTCCGCGTTCTGTGCGAATAGGAATGTTTTGAAGATTTGGGTTATTACTACTTAGTCGCCCAGTGGCCGCCACCGTTTGCATATAGTCGGTATGAATTCGTTTTGTGCTCGGTTCAACTTGTAATGGCAAGGCATCAACATAGGTACTTTTTAATTTTGCCAGGCCGCGATAGGCCAAGATACTCGCTACAATCTTATGGTCTTTTGCTAGGTATTTTAAGACATCTTCGGCCGTTGAATATTGGCCTGTTTTGGTTTTTTTAGGCTTATCAACAAGCTTTAGCTCCTCAAATAACACAACGCCTAATTGTTTTGGGGAAGCAATGTTAAATTCTGTTCCTGCTAGCGTGTATATTTCACGTTCTAATTTGGCGATGTCAGTGTTTAAATCAACAGACAAGCTATGAAGGTATTCAATATCAATATTAATTCCTTCCATTTCCATATCTGCCAATACCGAAACAAGGGGAACTTCAATTTCGTCAAAGAGTTTTTGTGTATTTGCCTCGGTCAATTCCTTTCTAAAATGGGCGGCTAGTTGAAGCGTAATATCGGCGTCTTCAACGGCGTATTCAGTCTGTTCTTCAAGGGAAACATCGCGAAAAGAACGTTGGTTTTTACCTTTTTTTCCTAGTAAACTCTCTATAGAGACTGGGGTATAATTCAGATAGGTTTCTGCTAAGATGTCCATATTATGGCGCATATCAGGGTTGATTAAATAATGCGCTAACATGGTGTCAAATAGTTTGCCTTTGACATGTAGCTGATACTTTTTAAGTACTTTAATGTCGTACTTTAAGTTTTGACCAATTTTCTCAATTTGATCATGCTCAAAGAAGGGTCTTAATTGTTCAATCAGCGCCTGGGCTTCCGACGGATTCTCCGGAAATGGAATATAATACCCTTTTCCTACTTCCCATGAAAATGCAATTCCAACAAGTTCAGCGGTGATAGGGTTTAGTCCAGTGGTTTCTGTATCAAAACAAACGCTTTTTTGGGTCATAAGTTGGGTTAAAAACAAACGTAAAGCCATCGGAGAATTGACGAGTTGATAGAGATGACTTGTATTGCTCAGGTTTTTTCGTCCCGTGTCTATTGGCGAAGCGTTTGAATCGTTTGTCGCGCCAAATAACGAGAATTGGCCAGCTCCTGCAGTATCAGGTTCAGCGTTTGATTTGGTGGTATTGGCTGCTGAGGTTGCTTGTGCAGCGTTGGGATTAAAAATTTTCACAAAATTGTCAGCCAGGCGTCTAAATTCAAGTTCTTGAAAGAGGTCTGTCACTTTTTGCATGTCTGGTTGACTCAATTTATAATCTTCTTCGTGAAATTCAACAGGAACATCAAGCATGATGGTGGCAAGTTTTTTAGAAAGTAGCCCTAGTTCTGCATTGGCCTCCACCTTTTCTTTCATTTTCCCTTTGAGTTCATGGGTATGGGCAAGTAAGCCTTCCATACTGCCGTAGGCGGCAAGAAACTTTTTAGCAGTTTTCTCGCCAACGCCTGGTAGGCCTGGAATATTATCTACCGAATCTCCCATCATACCTAAAAAGTCAATCACTTGCTCCGGACGCTCTACTTCAAACTTTTTTTGAACCTCAGGAATTCCCCAAGTTTCATAACCACCGCCAAACATTGGACGGTACATAAATATATTTTCAGAAACCAACTGTGCAAAATCTTTATCAGGGGTAACCATATAGGTTTTGTACCCTTGCTTTTCTGCCTGTTTAGAAAGCGTACCAATAATATCATCGGCCTCATAACCTTCCTTGACTACAATAGGAATTTGCATGGCTTTAAGTAGCTGTTCAATATAAGGAACAGCAATGCGTATGGCTTCGGGAGTTTCGTCTCGGTTTGCTTTGTAGGCTTCAAACATTTCTACTCGATCTGCAGAACCACCGCGATCAAAACAAACGGCTAAATGGTCTGGACGCTCACGTTTAATCACATCGAGTAATGAGTTGGTAAATCCCATAATGGCTGAGGTATCCATCCCTTTAGAATTAATTCGTGGGTTTTTGATAAAAGCGTAGTATCCTCTAAAAATTAGGGCGTATGCATCAACTAAAAATAAGCGTTTTTGACTAGACATGGTATAGAAATTGAAGAATTTCAAAGCTACAAAAACTTTAGTTGATGGCTTTTGATTCTTTTAAGTTTATTTCAAAACATTCGTTAAGTATCAATGCATAGCTAAGGAGCTGTTTGGTTGGGTAGCACCATGTATTATTAAAGAGGTTAAGCTATCTGCAGCTTGGATGGACTCTAGGATTTCTCTTTAATATTTGTTAAAAATTACAGCGAAAAACTTCCCGATATTTGATGAAAAATAGGGGGGGAGATATCCCCCCTTTGGGCTTAGGCTTTATTGTAAAAATCAGCGGTTAAGTTCTCATTTTTACCCTCTTGATATCGTGTCATGCTAAAGTGCTCATGTATGGAATATGAGCCTGTAACTCCTTGTTTATTTACGGCGATATACCCGACTTGAAAATCCTTATAATTACTATTCGGCTTATTTACAATTCGTCCAATAGCTTCTTCACAAGCTTCTTGGGGTGATTTGCCTTGTCGCATTAATTCTACTACTAAAAAGCTTCCCACAGTTTTAACCACTTCTTCTCCTAAGCCTGTGGCTACGGCAGCTCCTACTTGATTGTCAACAAAAAGTCCAGAACCAATTATTGGAGAATCGCCAACACGACCTCCCATTTTGTAGGCTAGGCCACTGGTGGTACAGGCTCCAGAGATGTCGCCGTTTTTGTCAATGGCGAGCATGCCAATGGTGTCGTGGTTTTCTATATTAATGATAGGTTTGTACTTGGCTTCAACTTTCCATTTTTCCCATGCTTTTTTAGAAGATTCGGTAAGCAAATTTTCTGCTTCCATACCTTGAGAAATGGCAAATTGTTCTGCACCTTTTCCGGCTAACATTACGTGAGGTGTGTCTTCCATAACTTTACGCGCCACCGTTACCGCATGCGTGATATTTTGTAAATACACCACAGAACCACAGTCGCCGTTTTTATCCATAATACAGGCGTCTAAGGTAACATTACCATCGCGATCGGGTAATCCGCCCTTGCCTACTGAACTATTTTTAACATCGGCTTCTTCTACTTTACAGCCTTGCTCTACGGCATCAAGCGCCGAACCGCCATTGGTTAATACTTCCCAGGCTTTGGCCGTGGCATTTTTTACATTCCACGTAGCAATAACTAACGGGAAAGATCCAGTTGGTGGTGGGGCACTTGTGGGGGTTGGAGTGGTTGCTGATTCGTTTTTACATCCCGCTAAGGTTGGACTAACGGCTAAACCTACCCCAGTAATTGAGGCGGCTTTAATAAAATTTCTGCGTTTCATTGGTAGCGTTAAATTACGATTAGTTTATTTTAGCAAGATACTAAAAACTAAACAATGATTTTTGAAGTTTGTGCCAATAGTTATCTTTCTGCAATGAATGCTCAGCATGGCGGGGCAGATCGAATTGAACTCTGTTCAGCCTTAGCCTTGGGTGGAATTACGCCGTCGTATGGGGTGCTAAACAACGTGATGAAAGCGATTGAGATTCCGGTGCGCGTATTAATTAGGCCTCGAAGCGGTAATTTTGTTTATACCGCGTCTGAGTTTGAAACGATGAAGACTGATATACGCATGGCTAAATCACTTGGGTGTGAAGGAATTGTTTCGGGAGTGTTGCACGAAGATTATCAGTTTGACGCTAGTCGAACAGCTGAATTAATTGAAGTAGCCCAGCCAATGTCTTTTACCTTTCATAGGGCTTTTGATTGGGTTAAAAACCCGTTGGAGGTATTGCAGCAGCTTATGGCTTTAGGTGTAGATACCGTGCTTACCTCGGGTGGCGCCGTGAATGCAGAAAGGGGCCTGGCTACCATTAACGCCTTGGTAGCGCAAGGTCAAGACCAAATTACGATTTTACCCGGTGGCGGGATTAACGCACAGAATGTACACCTATTTATCAAGGCGGGATGCAAAGCCATTCATGCCTCTGCAAGTAGTCAGCAATGCACTGGAGATCCAGCGCCTTTTGCAATGAACGCAGTGGGACAAGATGATCGCTGTCAACTAGTCACCCAAATTGAAAAAGTAAAGGCCTTAAAAGAAGCTATCATAAACTGCCTGTAGATATCATACATAAACTGTATATTTGAAGTGCATTAGAAGGAAAATTAGCTTTTTTTTGACCCTAAAGGCCTCTTATGAGAGCGAATTGATACGTGCAATGTAAAAGAATGAATCAAGGCGCTAGGTTTAATTTATTTAAACCCAAATAATTATCGTAATTTGATTTTAGCAAAAAAACGTGATAATTAGTTAAAAATAGTATATTTGTAAGTGTATTCTTTGCGATACCGAATTGATGTAGAAAATAAACATTGTATCCATGGCAAAATTTGGCGAATTAATTGGTTCAAATATTCCGACTTTAATTGATTTTTATGCTGATTGGAATGAAAATAACACTTCCTTTCATAAGGTATTAAGAGATGTTGCGGCAGCTTTAGGCGATAAAGCGAAGGTGATTAAAATTGATATAGACAAAAATGAAACCTTAGCCAATGCGTTACGGATTAAAGGTAATCCTACGTTTATTATTTATAAAAACGGAGAGATGAAATGGAGACAATCGGGTGAGCAAGATGCAAATACTCTGATTAGTTTGGTACAACAGTACGTGTAATTCCTCTTATTTTTATGTTTTTCTCCGCAGCTTGGGTTCGCTGCTTGCTTAGTCCTGCGCTGTAGGTGATATAGACGCGTTGAGTTAAACGTTAATTTTTCAGTAAATTTTGAGGCTAAAGCAAATCATATAGCCGTTGGAGGGATGGGCTTATTTTTGAGAAATGGCGTCAAATTGAAATCCTTTATCGTTTAAGTAAGTCAACACCTTGGGAAGGGTTATTCTTAGGTTTTTAGCGGCTTTTACACTGTCGTGAAACACAATAATATCACCGCCTTTCGTATTATTTACCACATTAGTATAACAGGTGTCTGGTGCTACCTTCGGGTCAAAGTCGGCGCTTAAGACAGACCACATAATTATCTGATGGCCTTGGGCGTTTAGCGCTTTGGTTTGGCTGCGTGTAATTCGTCCGTATGGCGGACGGAATAAAGCGCTATTAGGCATTAGGGCCTTGGTTTTTTTTACCTCTTCTAGGTAGGCATGCATACTCGTTTTTTTACCGTTTACATGGGTATAGGTGTGATTGCCAATGCTGTGACCTTCTGCCTGAATTTGCGCAAATAAGGAAGGGTGTTCTACCATATTTTTTCCAATACAAAAAAAGGTAGCTTTAGCATTAAACCGAGCCAATTGAGCAAGTACAAAAGGGGTTATTTCTGGCGTTGGCCCATCGTCAAAGGTTAAATAGACCGAATTGGGTGAAGTGGGAAAATGCCAAATTAGATCAGGATAAATCCGTGTGATCCAACGTGGCATTTTTACAAGATAGGGGGTCATTATTCGTCCTGAAAAAATTGTTCAACCGATTTCACAGATAGTACATAGTTTTGCTTTAATTTCTCAGTATACGCCTCTTCATCGTATTCTAAGGCTGTAGCTACAATGAAATTATACATACGCAAGGTGTCTTCCATATCGGTGCCATTTTGAATGATTTCAAATTGAGAATTTAAACCACTGTAATAGGCAATGCGGTCTTGAAAAATACCCGCCAGTGTGTTGGTTACAGATCGCGCTTTTTCTGTCAAGCCTAATTTGTAATACACTTCGGCATAACCCATGGCTAAACTATAGTGTCCATAACGAGCAATAGGGAGTTTTTCTAGTGAAAGGTCAAGAATTTCTTCTGCTTTATCGGTTTGACCGTCATTCATTAATTCTTCTGCAAGTCGCAATAAATTATTTCTAAATGAAATACCATTTCGTCTTGTTTCAGGGTCTAAATAAACATCATCACTATTGGTATTTGTCCAATCCCATTTTTTTACATTTTCATACATCACATCCGGATCAATTCGCCCTAAATCAAGGACACTTTTATCGCGGCCATTCGCCATTTTACTCGATGTTTTTATAGGCACAAATCGATAGGCAAGTCCGTCTAATTGCAAATAGTCTTTTAACCAAATGTATTCATCAGCGGCATAGGAACCACCGGTAAAATAGATGGGTCTGGTCCAATCGTTATTCGATAGAATGTCTAGCATTAAAATACGGTGTTTTTGGAGTCCAACCTCATCAATTTCAATATCGATGTAGGGAACAATTTTAGCCGAATCTTTAAGGGCAACTACATTATTTCTAAGCACCGCTTCTTTATCGATGGGGATACGTATTTTGTTTGTAGGATAGTACTTAATCATTCTTCCACTTCCATCAATGTCAACATACGTCCGTTTGTCATCACTGGCTAAAAAGTTCATAAATGAATTAATATTTAGAACGGTGTCTTTAAACTGTGGGGCTTCTAAGTGATACGCAATATCTAAGGATCCCGTTCTGTACTGTTCATGCGTAAGGGTTGACGGAATAGGATCAGCCTCATAGGTTTTACGCTTTTGTTGATCAATATACCAATCGGTTGCAAAAAGACTGGTATTAATCAGTTTGAGATCGGTTCGATAATTTTCAACCTCTTGCATATACCAAAGTGGGAAGGTGTCATTGTCTCCAATGGTAAATAAGATGCCATTTTCGGCGCAAGAGTCGAGGTATGCTTTTGCATTATTACGTGCAGAATAGCGTCCAGAACGATCGTGATCATCCCAGTTTTGATAGCCCATAAGTGCAGGCACTGCCAGTAGGCACAAAACGCTCGCTCCTATAGAGAGCATCCTAGGGTTGATTTTGTGTTTTAAATTTTCATAAATGGCTAAAACGCCCATCCCAATCCAAATTGCGAAAATATAAAAGGACCCTACTACGGCATAGTCTCGTTCACGCGGTTCAAAGGGTTTTGGGTTGGTATAGAAAATNATAGCCAATCCTGTAAAGGCAAAGAATANCAATAANATATAAAAATTGCGTTTGTCATATTTTAGGTGAAATAGTACGCCAATAATCCCTAAAATTAAGGGGAGAAAGAAATACGTGTTTCGTCCTTTATTCTCTAAAACTTCAGCTGGGAGGTTATCCTGTGACCCTAAGTGAATCTCATCAATAAACTTAATGCCACTAAGCCAGTTGCCGTGATTGTCTAGTTCGCCTTGAATATCATCTTGTCTACCCACAAAATTCCACATAAAATAACGCCCATACATGTAGCCAAACTGAAACTGAAACATGAATTTTAAATTCTCGCCAAAGGTAGGGCGGCGATTGCTTTTGGGGCTAATCCCAGCAATAGATTTGTAGTTGGCAACTACCGCGGGGTTAGGGTCAACCATACGCGGAATAAAGCCTTTGTGTTTATCAGTGAAATTAGGTAAGGCATCTTTATAATCATTTACGATGACATACTTCCCTGCTTTTTCGTCTTTTTCATATTTAGGCTTACCGTCGCGGGTAGGGTTCTTCGGATCTTGAATGCGTTCTTCTGAATAATACGAGTCGTAAAAAATACTAGCATCTCCATATTGTTCTCTGTTGTAATACGCTAAAAGTTCTCTAGCACTTGACGGATTGTTCTCATTAATGGTGGTGTTGGCATTTGCTCTAATAGGAAGCATTAGCCACGATGAAAACCCAATCATGATAAAAAGCAAGCACAAAGTAATTAGGTTTGCTCCGTATAATTTTTTCTTTCGCGTATGCCGAATGGTAAAGTAAAAGGCAGCGACTAAGATTAGCCCAGCAATAATACTTCCCGAATTAAATGGAAGTCCAATAGTGTTGATGAAAAACAACTCAGAGGCACTAAAAAAGGCTAAGGTATAGGGAAATAAAAATTTAAATACAAAGGCCAATACCAATACAGAAAGGATATTAGCAATGATAAATTTTTTGGTATCTACGTTTTTATAACGCTTGTAAAAATAGATAAATACAATAGATGGAATAACCAATAATGATAAGATATGCACCCCAAAGGAAAGTCCAACAATAAACGAAATCAGCAATAACCAACGATGGCCTCGCGGTTGATCCATTTCATTTTCCCAACGTAGGGCCAACCAAAAAAGAAGGGCCATTAAAAAGGATGACATGGCGTATACTTCTCCTTCCACCGCACTAAACCAGAAGCTGTCAGAGAAGGTATAGGCTAAGGCTCCAACAAGACCACTTCCTAAGATGGCAATGTCTTTTGAGGTAGAATCTTCAATTTTTTTGGCAATAATTTTTCGCGCTAAGGCGGTGATTGTCCAAAATAGAAAAAGGATGGCAAAGGCACTGGCTAGCGCTGACATAAAATTAACCATTTTTGCAATGTGCAACGGATCCGTAGTGAACATGGCAAAAAATGCACCAAGCATTTGAAATAATGGAGCTCCCGGTGGGTGTCCAACTTCTAATTTAACGGCAGTGGCGATATATTCACCCACATCCCAAAAACTTACGGTAGGTTCAATTGTTAATCCGTAAGTGAGTAAGGCTATACCAAAGGTTATCCAACCTAAAATAACGTTCCACTTTTTATAGTTGAATTGATTCATCAATAGTAATTTATGTTGGGCGAATTTACTAAATTAATCTCAACTTGATAAATAGCGTACAATTGGAGATATTAAAAAACTGTTAAAGTTAGGCCAGTGAGGTGATAATAGACCTGAGGTCACCGAATTTTATGAATAAAAGAGCTTAAAACTGACGTTTTTGTAGAG
>JGI24723J26617_10000230_pt1 | contig 55719 bp, 56 predicted proteins | sample Cruoilmetagenom6_FD_26617 | JGI IMG/M metagenome (IMG submission 26617) | reverse complement strand
CTAGGTATTTTGTATAGACCACTGTTGTTGTGCTTGAAATCCCGTTATCGACACCAAACAAAAAGAGCTCCTTCCCCTGCTTAGGGGAAGGTGGATTCTCCACCTTAAGGTGGGGAATACGGAAGGGGTTCGGGCCCGTGTTTATGCTTACAAACCACATGGGCCAAGTATTTAATACCAATTATAAATCGCCTGTAAACCATGTTTGGACCTACGGGGAAGTGTTATTTCAGCATATATCAAATAAAAAATTAACAATAAAACAACAATTTGATTCCAATTGCGTTCTTAAAAAAAAGTAATTTTATATCACAAAAAAAGTTAGTTATGGCATTTTTATCACCGCAGATTGAAGCTTTGGCCAAAAGAAAAAAAGAACAATCCCTTGTTAAAAAAACCGATTCGTGTGGTATTTTTCAGGAATATGGGAAATTGGAAAAGATACAAAACCCCCAGGATAGCAAATAGCCTACTTTGTTGGGCCTTGTCAATCCTTTGGAAATAAGCTCGTGTCCAATCCGGGAATGAGTTTTAGTGCATTCTTATAATATAACTTTTTAAGTACTTCATCGGGTAGGTCCATTCCGTACATGGCCCAGAAAGCATGGTATTTTTTATGATACGGGAAGTATTCATCATCGGATTCCAACACCCTAAAATAGGTAGGAAATTCTTCCGGTTTCCAACTATCCTTACCAAATAGGACCCGGTCCTGATATTTTACAAAGAATTTATGGGCATTTTTTGGTTGTCGGCCCAATTCTGCAATAATGGCCCCTATACCTACATACATATTGGGTATTTCGTCCATTAAACGTGCCAGGGTACCCAAGTCGTTGGCATACCATCCCATATGGGCATTTATAAAGTTCGTTTTCGGATGCTTTTTAAACATTCTGTGCTGTTCCCCTATAATTTGTTCCCAAGGGGCTGGATCGGTTGCCGAGCGCTTTCTCCTAGGGTGTGTCTTTAGTTCCAGCCATCTTTCGTTATCCGAATCTACCTCATCCCAAAAAGGTTTTGGGTCGGCCGAGTGGATAAGGACAGGTACTCCCAATTCCCCACATTTTTCCCAAATAGAACTTAAGCGGTCATCATCTACCGCCAATCGTTTTCCAGAAGCATCTTTATCCCGAAGTCCAAGACTTTTATACACCTTAAGTCCCTTGGCCCCGTTCTTGATATCGGCTTCCAATTGTGCAACTGCCTTCTCGGACCAGCCAGGTTTTCCAACCCCGTCAAAATCCACATTGGCAAAAACCGCAAATCTGTTGGGGTAATGGTTTTTTATATTTTCCAAAGATTGTTTTATCCTTTCTCCCGAACCACCACTAAGGTTGACCATAATTGCCAAATTGAGTTTATCCATATCCGCGATAAGTAGGGAAAGATCCTGATTTGGCATTCGATACTGATGGCCATGGACATCTATAAATGGGAACTTGGCCCTGTGAATTTCCTTTCCTGGGACTTTAAGGGTCGATATAGGGTTGTATTCCTCGAAGCCCATTTCCTGTGAGAAGGCTTCATTGGAAAAGGCTATAATCAATATACAAAGAGGGACTAAATTCTTTAAAATCATTATGTCATTAAATTAGATTCTAAATTTATGTTATATAGTGGACAACCTAAAGTTTGAAGCTTAAAAAATTTCCAGAACATTAAATGTTTGACTTTAGCTTTACAACTGCAAGTTGAACTAATCCCGCCTTTTTCGGCGGGATCTAGGTTCAATACCTCGGCCTTAGGGAGAGATTATCTCTTTGCGGCTATCCACTCATAAAGAAGGAGATTGCTTCTTCGCCCTAGCTCCTCGCAATGACGTTTAGGTTTTTGGATTAAATAACTTTTAACATTGAATCTTGGAACAGCCAACTGTTCAATTTAGTTACCAGTGACCACTGACTACTGATTACTCTTTTTTACCCGTTCATATTCTTCCAAGGTGTCAATGTCGAGCTCTTTTCCGTCAGCGGCTATGCCCATAACATCGTTTGGGTGGGTTTTGATGATTTCCCTAGCACCATGGTCCGAATTCAATTCCATAAGGGCCTTAAAATGGATCTTTCCAAAAATGGCGGGCACTCCTACCCTATCGACATATTTGGTGGCTACAATGCTGTGTTGGGAATTGGAAAAATTATCGATAAGGGCATTTAAATACTGATCATCTATCAAGGGCTGGTCGGTCAGCATAACCATAATTCCCCCATATACTTGGTCCTGTCCCAGAAGGTGCTTGGTACCACAGGCAATGGAATTCCCCAATCCCATTTTCCAATCGGGGTTATATATTGTTTCGCAATGCCTAAAGTCGGTTGCCTGTTGTATCTCCTCCTGATAGGCTCCTAATACCGTCAATACTTTAGTGGCCTTGGAGTAACGTGCATTATTTAGGGCATTGCCCATCAAAGTGCTGTCGCCCCAAGGCAACAACTGCTTTATGGCCTTCATCCGGGAGGAAGTGCCGGCCGCCATGATCAGAATCGCTACATGTAAGTCTTTCGGCATCAATCGTGAATTCCGGTTTTCTTGTTTTTTAAGGGCATGGGTTCCTTTTCCCTTATGACCGATAAGATTTCGGCAACAATGGATATGGCAATTTCCTGTGGGGTCTCCGCACCAATATTGAGTCCGGCAGGACCATGGATTCCGTCCAGAAAGTCATAGCTAATCTCCGGGCTTAGTTCCATGAGTTCGTTAAATAGTTGTTCCCTTCTTTTGTAAGGACCTAAAAGACCTAAATATGTGGGTTTTGAGTCCTTCAATCTTAATAAATACTTTAAGTCTTTGGAATAGCTGTGGTTCATTAGAACAATGGCCGTATGCCGATCTATTTCGTCGACGGGAAAGCTCTCAGGTAAAATCCCAAGAAAGTCATGGGCCCCTTCAAAATCCAAGATATTTTTTTCCTCGGAGGGGTCGGTAACGATGGTCACTTCCCAACCAGCCATAGAGGCAAAGCTACATAACTGTACCGCATCATGTTCGGCTCCAATAAGGAATAGTTTAAAACAGGGTTTCATACTTTGCTCAAAAACCTCAAGTTTATCATGGGGACGGAAACCCGTCAAAAGTGGCAATGGTTCCTGTCCAAAAACGACTGTTGAACCGTAATCGGCATTGGACCCCTCTTTTTTTTCAAAATAGGACCGTATTTCAAAATGTTGTCTCGATGTCAGGGTTTTTTCAAAGGTTTCCAAAAATAGCTTGTCCGGTCTAAAAGGCTCCAATAAAATATACAGAATTCCCTCACAGCCTAGTCTATATCGACCATCATAGGTCATTATTTTGGAAATGTCATCGGTAAATACGGACTGTGCCTGTCTTACTACTTCCTTTTCAACACAGCCGCCACTTACTGCGCCTATCATATGCCCGTCTTCCAATATCAGCATTCTCACTCCTGGTCTTCTATAGGAGGAGCCATCTAGTGCCACAACCGTGGCCAGAACACATTTTAAGCCCTTTGCAGTGGCCGATTGATATTCCCGTACAATTTTTTTGAGTTCGTGTGTCATACTACATTAGATCTCTGCTAGGGACAAAGGGAACCAACTCCCCTACTTCATAAGTGCCATTTTTGGGCTCCAAGATTATAAATCCATCCGTATTTACCAAACTGCATAGGTCACCAGATCCATTTTCCTTTACCAGGGAGGCTACTAAATGTCCCCGGTTAAATCCTAATGCAACCCTTAGCAGCAAAGTTAAGTCGCCCTTCACTGCCACGGCCTCCTTAAGGATAACATCTATTTTGGGCAGCGGAAGCCCCAAGGACAGTCTTAACCAATCCTTAAAGTAGACATTGTAATTGGCAAAGGTGGATACAGGGTTACCGGGAAAGGAAAATACCACTGTGTTGGTTTCTCTTTGAATTCCGAACCAAAACGGTTTTCCCGGACGTTGGTAAACTCCGTGAAATATTTTTTCTACACCCAATTCCTCCAATACTAGGGGAAGAAAATCGAATTTACCTTTAGATACCCCCCCGCTTAAAAGTACGGCATTGTGCTCCTTTAAAGTATGGTCAAGGGCTTTTTTAATACTATCTTTTTTATCTGGTAAATGGATTTTGGTAGGGACAATACCTTTAAGGGACAATGCCGCATACAAGGTATGGATGTTGGATTTGCGTATTTGGTGGGGCAAGGGGATTTCTTCTACCTCTACCAATTCGTTCCCCGTGGATACAACGGCTATTTTAGGCAGGGTGCGCACCTTGACGGATGCCTTTCCTACAGCAGCCAATACTCCTATTTCTGCGGCCGAAATGGCGCTGTGTTTTTTTAAAACCAGACCTCCCCTTTGCCGATCACTTCCGTTTAGGTGAATATCCTGCCCTTTGTTGGGTGTTTTGGTTAGTGTGGCCGTTCCATTTTCAATATGGAGATGTTCGTACATTACCACGGTGTCCGCATTTTCAGGAACCACGGCCCCGGTCATTATTTCAAGACAATTGGAAGGGTCCAACAAGCGTTGTGAAGGCATGCCTGCAGCCAATACGCCCTCTATTGTAAATTTGGTCTGCCCTTTTTCAACGGCATCGTAGTTAATGGTAATTCCGTCTTTGGTGGCCCTGTTGAAAGGAGGGAAATTTCTATCGGCCACAATGTCTTCCGCAAGGATTCGGCCCATGGCCTTGACAAGGGGAACCTCTTCATTCCCAAAGTCCTGATGAAGGTCCATTACTTTTTTATATGCGTCTTTAAAGGTAATCATGCTACACAAGTTACAATTAATAGGAGATTTGTTAAAGGCTTATCTTTTGTATTTCCCTCCAGGTTATGGGTTTTATGTTCCTTTCCTTAAGTAATGCCACGGTATTGGGGTTGGTGAAAAAGTCGAAATCCATTTGACGCCAAAGGGAACCAAAATTGGGATGGTCTGTACACACTTGTTTCATTTCCATATTGTCAAAGGCCGGATGTATTAAAATTATATTGAATCCCGCTTTTAGGTTTTCCAGCATATTGGTATACACTGGACCCAAGCCAGTGCTTTTCATTGCGCCGAAATTGCCCATATGAACTGCATTTACGATGCTGTCGGAGGTCTGGAGCGAATCGGGATTGCCAACGTCTTCCAGCAGTTGATCGCTTAAAAAAATAGGTAGTTGATATTCCCTGCCCAATTCCCTGTAAACGCTTAGGAGTTCCTTGGTGAGGCCCAAAGTGTACATATGGGAATCCAAATGGGTAGGTGTTATCCCAGCTGCCAAGGCCCTATCAATTTGCGCTTTCAGTTCCTTTTTAACCTCCTGTGGCTTAGCCCATTTCTTTACCTGATCCCTTTTGGCATGGAAATGCCCCTGTTGGTCCACCAAACTTGGCACCTCNGAATAAGGGAGAACGGGTCCAAATTTGTAATGTTTCCANTCGCAGGTCAACGTCAGGTGAATACCANAGTCGTGCTGCGGCTGATTTTTGGCAAAATTGGCCATATCCCAAAACCATGGACAGGGAACCATGATACTATAGGAATTTACAATCCCCTTTTCCAATGCCTCTATGGTGGCCGCATTTTCGGAACATGATAGGCCAGCGTCATCGGCATGAACCATTAAAAGGATATCCTCTTTCTTGTACCCTAATTGTTCTAGATCAAAATGTTTGGCCATATTGTTCGGTCTTGTGGATATTTCAGATAATCAAAAAAAATAGGTTTACTTCTGAAGGGCAAGGAATTGGTCCACTCCCCCTAAAATATTATAGAGCTCAAGCTCAGGGTTTATTCCTTCCAANATNCTTACCGCCATACCACTCCTTTTGCCGGATTGACAGAGGAGGTAGATCGGATTTAGGGNGTCCAGTTCCTCTGTCCGGTCCTTCAATTCNTTTAATGGGATATTAAGGGCCTTAAGTTGGGGCAATGAAAAATTTTCAAATTCTTCCTTCGTTCTTACATCGATTATTTGAACGTGCTTTTGAATTTTCAATCTGTTTTCAAATTCTTCAATACCAATGTTTTTATCCACCTTACAAACCTCTGTCCCATAGGATTCCANGAGTTTTTTTATAGNGGTATTTTGGGGTTTAAGNCTAAAAGTAATGGTTTGATATGATTGATTTAACCCATTGAATAACAATAATTTACCGTTTAAAACTTNCCCAACACCACTAATTATTTTTACGGTTTCCAAAGCCTGAAGATTTCCTATGATACCTGGAATAACCCCTAATACCCCATTCTCGTTGCAATTGGGGATTTCTTCCAGGGTAGGCATATTGGGAAACAAACANCTATAGGTNGGGCCTCCTTGATAATTGAAGACGCTAAGTTGCCCTTCGAATCCCTGTATAGCTCCGGATACAAATGGTTTTTTTAGGATTACACAGGCATCGTTGATCAAATAGCGCGTGGGAAAATTATCGGAGCCATCCACTATCACGTCAAACTGGGAAATAATCTCTAAGGCATTGTGTTTGGTGAGAAAAGTATCAAAGGTTTTAAATTGCGTATTGGAATTCTGGGCACTCAATCGCTCCAGTACAACTTCAATTTTAGACCTTCCCAAATCCTTTTCCGTATACAGCACTTGTCGTTGCAGATTGGTGATTTCGATATCATCCTGCTCAATTACACCAATAGTTCCAACCCCCATGGCATTCAAATACTGTAACACAGGAATGCCCAATCCGCCGGCACCCACCACCAAAACACTGGAGTTTTTAAGCTTTTGTTGGGCCTGCGGTCCAAAATCCTTTAAAACGGTCTGTCTCTGATATCTATTGATGTTCATAAACAATTGGCAATCCAAGTTTTATAATTTACCTACCACCTACTTTTCCTAATTGTGGGCTAATTTTAGCAATACTTTTTCGTAATCCTCCTTAAAGTTGGCATTCCATAATACTTCTTCATTTTCAGGAAACACCAATTTAATATCTTCATTGATCAAAAATTTCCGGGGACAGGTACCAGGCCCGTTATTCAGGTAATCCAATGACTTTTGCAAACCTCTGGGTTCCCAAATGGCACATAAAGGTTCGGGCAAACCACTTTCCCTTGTGGCAAAGGCCGTAGCCATTTTGTTTGGGTTCCGTAAATCGATCAACTGCTCCAAAGCGTCCTGATCCATCAGAGGCAGATCGCAGGCCAATACCAACCATGCCACGTTCTGATTAAAGTTATGGGCGCTTAAAAGTCCGTTGTAGGGACCTTTAAATTGGTTCTCATCAATAATAAGTTGGTGATCTGGAGTGAATTCTGAAACCTGTTCCCCTCGGATGCTCATATAAGTTTGGTCGCATACCGTTTGCAATAGTTGATACAAATATTCGCGTTGTGCTATGCCATGGTATTCTATCAAACCTTTGTCGGTTCCCATTCTGGTACTTTTTCCACCGGTAAGTACTAGACCATATATTTTAGTGGAGTTCATTATTTGTAGTTATTATTTTATTCCCTCGCCAAATACTACTTTGTCCCAAGCCGTATAAAGCTGGCATTAACCTCCTATGGAGGTCATTGAATTTTCAAATATTCCATCATATTTTTCCTGTTCCTCAAAACCAGTTTTGGATCTGCTGCCAATAGCTTTAAGGATATGCTCCTTAATCCGGGTTTCTACCTTGTCCCCTCTCATCACTTCCCTTAAATTCATTCTGGGCTTGCCATACAAACAGGTTATAACATCGCCCGTGGCCGATATTCTTAGTCGATTACAACTCCCGCAAAAGGTTCTGGTAAAGGAGGGAATAAGTCCAAAAGTACCTTTATGTCCTTTTATCTTATAATTTATGGAGGTGGAGGTCTTGGGCGATTCCAACTTGGTTATTTCAGGATATTCAGATTGGATATGCTCCAATATTTTTTTATAATCCCAGGCAATGGTATTGAAGGACTTGGAGCCACCATTGAACGGCATTTCCTCCAAGAAGCGCACGGAAACCGGGTAATGCTTCATAACCTCCAGAATGGGGATAATGTCTTGGGTATTTTGATTTTCCAGGGCAATAAAGTTGATACGGACGTTGAAACCTTCCGTTATCAGTTGAATTAGATTGTTATATACGGTATCATATTGATTACGTCTTGTGATGCGTTCAAAGGTGTTTTTATCAATGGCATCCAAACTAACATTGATGTTTTTGATCCCCAAGCTTTTTAATTCTTGNATATAGGGCCCTATCAAGGTGGCATTGGTAGTAATGGAAATATCCTGAAGACCTTTTAAGGACGAAAGTTTGCGCAATAATACCATTAGGTCTTTTCTAACAAAGGGTTCCCCTCCGGTAATCCTTATTTTTTCTATCCCCTGCCCTACCATAATTTCGCTCAATTTACAGAGTTCCCCAATCGTGAAAAGGGAGTCTTTTTCGGCAAAATTTATCCCTTCCGAGGGCATACAATAGTTGCAGCGCAGATTACAGCGATCGGTAACCGCCAAGCGTAGATAATTTATTTTCCTATTGTGATTGTCTATCAACATTGATCCTCAATTTTTTACCCACCGAGTGGGATTTTATGCTCCTACCTTTGCCTCTCTATTGGTAGGTAAGCCCTATCCGTTCATACGGCCCATGGAATGTTATGATTGGTTTTTTTCCGATGCCTCCTGTGTTTGCCCTGGGAAAAAAGACTTATCCCCCGCTTACTGGAGGAATGAGTGCAATTTCATCAAAATTATCGATTATGGTATCATCATTTGCATAAGAATTATTGACAGCAACGGCCAAAGAGGATAATTTTTTTAGTTCAGGGTATATTTTGGACAAATATTCCTTAAGCTCTTTAACGGTCTTGGTTTTTTTCGATCCAAATTCGCTGGAACTAGGCATGGACAATGTTGAGCTACCTATAATATCCTTGGTAACACCAAAAAGTAATATCGTCATATCTATCCAATTATTGGTTGGTCGGGGACTTTCATCAATTCCGGGAATTTTGAAAACGGCTGCTGGGTAAGTCTATTTCCCGTAGCGGCCTTAATGGCATTGGCCACTGCTGCCCCTGCCGGGGGCAAAGTAGGTTCGCCCAATCCGGTTGGCGCTATTTCATTTTGTATCATATGTGATTCCACTATTGGGATCTCTCCCATCCTTATCAAGCGGTACTTATCATAGTTCTGGGACTGGGGTTTCCCGTCCACAAAAGTTAGTTCGCCATACATGGCATGGCCTACCCCATCTATTACACCACCTTCTATTTGATTTTTGGCACCCAAGGGATTTACTACGATACCACAATCCACAACGCAGGTAACTTTCTTTACAACAGGCATCCCGTTTTCAATCTCAACATCGGCCACCTCCGCTACATGGGAATTATGGCAATAATAGGCGGCAAAGCCTTGGAAGACGCCATCCCCTTTTTTGCCCCAACCTGATTTGTCCACGGCAACTTTAATAACATTTTGCATACGTTCCGGGGAATACTGGATACGCTCGTCCGTGGTACCTTTTACTTTTTCCAAAAGGTCCAAACGTAACTGAATGCGATCCACTTCCATGGTCTCTGCCAGTTCATCAAAAAAACTTTGTTCGGCAAATGCCAGGAAATTGGTATAAGGGGCTCTCCACGCCCCGGTAGTAATATTGCTTTGGTAATTGGCTACATCCACTTGGTAATTCTCAATGGCCCCTGCAGGGAAGAAATTGGGTATTAATCCGTACATGTTTCCGCCAACAGCTGCTTCTTTTAAGTGGTAGGCGGTTACTTGTCCATTTTTTATAGCCGCCTTGATCCTGTATTTTATAGCTGGTCTATATACCCCTGCCGTCATATCGTCCTCTCTGGAAAACACCAATTTGACAGGTTTTTTTATGGCCTCTGCAATTTCCGCAACTTCGTATACAAAATCCCCGTACAATCGCCTTCCAAAGCCACCTCCCATGCGTGTCATTTCCAAATGAACGTCCTTAACATCCCTGCCCAACATACCTGCTACCGCATTGGCGGCGTATTCGGGGGTCTGCACCGGTCCCACCAAATGGATTTTTTCATCGGTAATATTGGCGAAAAAATTCATGGGCTCCATACAGTTATGTGGTAGGAAGGGGGATTCGTAGGTGCGTTCCAATATTTTATCGGCCTGGGAAAAGGCTTTGTCAATATTCCCATCCTTTCTCAAGGTCTTGAACTCCTTTCCATCCAGGAGACCTAATAATTGCTCATCCTGATACTCCGTACTTTCCATAACGGCATCATCTACCCAGGTGGCGGATAGGGCTTCCTTGGCTTTTAGGGCTTCCCAGGTAGTTTTGGCAATGACCACCACTTTATCACTTTTGCCCATAGCCGCTGTCCAGTTGCCTACCCCTTCTTTTGTAAGTTCCTTGGCCTTCTCCCCTATTCTAATTACATCCAAAACACCAGGCATGGACTTGGCCTTCGTATCGTCATAGGTGTCCAATATTTTACCAAAGGCGGGAGGTCGTAAGACACAGGCATATACCATACCCTCTACTTTGTAATCCAATCCGAAAAGGGGTTTTCCAGTGATTATTTTATCAATATCCACATTTCGGGCATCGGTTCCAATAATCTTGAAATCCTTTATCTCCTTAAGGGTAATATTTTCCGGAACTTCCATTGCTGCGGCCTCCTTGACTACATCACCATACCCAAAAGTCTCCCCATTGGCATTGGTGATTATCCCTTCCGAGGTGCTACATTCCGAAGGATCTACACCCCATTTGGCAGCAGCGGCATTAATCAACATTTGGCGCGCCGTGGCCCCAGTCTGTCTCAAGGGCCCCCATGATTGTCGGATAGATTGGCTACCACCGGCAATCTGGCCCGAATAATTCTCGGTATCCAAGATGGCTTGTTCAACGTAAACCATGTTCCAGGCTACGTCCAATTCTTCGGCAATCAACATGGGCATTGCTGTTTTAACACCCTGTCCTATTTCAGGATTGGGTGAAAATAGGGTCACCGCACCATTATCTGCAATTTTTATAAAGGCATTGAAATCATTAAAATTTAATTGGGAAATATCTACTGGGGGCTGCACCTTAGGTTTACAGGCCGTAAAAAGGTTAAAGCCTATGAGGAGTCCGCCACTGGCCAAGGATGATGTTCTAATGAATGCCCGTCTATTGAATGTTACTGATGATGTCGACATAATTTTTTGTTTTTCCCTCTATGTTCCGAGGATTTGGTTTTGTGGGTAAGCGAATATGGCAGCCTATATTTCCATTGGGAAAAGGCCTATCCTATTTTTGTAGCGGCAATTTCCACGGCCCTATGAATCCTAGTGTAGGAAGCACATCGGCAAATATTGCCGTGCATGGCCGTTTTTATTTCGTCCGATGTTGGATTTGGATTTTTGTCCAGAAAAGCGGAGGCCGTCATTATTTGACCTGCCTGACAATAACCGCATTGGGGAACATCCACTTCTTTCCAGGCCAATTGTACAGGGTGGTCGCCATTTTTGGAAAGTCCTTCAATGGTAGTAATATGCTGTCCGGCTACCGAAGCAACGGGTAAAGAACAACTTCTTACCGCATTACCGTCCAAATGTACCGTGCACGCTCCGCACTGTGCTATCCCACATCCATACTTTGTTCCTACCAAATCCAAATGATCGCGTAGCACCCATAATAAAGGTGTGTCTTCCGCAACATCTACACTTTTGGAAACCCCGTTTACATTGATATCGTATTTTGGCATAGTGACTGATTTTAGATTGATCAAAAAAATACTCTACAAGTTACCAAATTTAGGGAAAGGATGTGTCACTTTAACAGTTTGTTAAGGGCCTACTTCCTTCCAATCTGGCTGTTTTGCTTGAAAATTCAACAAATTTATTTCAGCCTTTAATAGGATTGAACAGTCCACTAAATCTAAAGGGAGCTTTTATCCAAAAAGCAATCCACATTGGGATGCAACCATAAAAAGGAAGCAGGTAAGAAAGTGGTTATTTCCCTATTCAATAATTTTTTGATGGCTTTTTTCTTGCTCGGCCCTGTGACCAACAGGATAATTTTCTTTGATTTTAAAATGTTGGCCATCCCCAAGGTTAAGCCATAAGTGGGTCTGGTCTTCATTTTATTGGCCATGGGATGCTTTAGGGAAGATTCACTTAAATCCGCAATATGACAATCTGGAATCAGGGATTTTGAAGGTTCGTTAAATCCTAAATGCCCATTTTTCCCCAAGCCAAGGATACAGATATCTATAGGACCGTGTTCCTGGATTTCGTTTTCCATACGATCGCATTCCTTTTTTGCATCGGTTGGGCTACTGTCGAATGACAAATAATTGCTTTTTGAAATCTGTAAGGGTTCAAGGACTTTTTTCTGAAGGTAATAATCACTTGTATTTGGATAATCTCCATTGGTTCCGCCCCATTCATCCAGTTTTATAATTTTTATTTCCTTAAAACTNTTGGACGTGCTTTTGTNGTGATCCGCCAATTTTTCATAAAGCCTTTCAGGCGAATTGCCTGTAGCGGTACAGATCAACTGCTGTGGTTTTGCTTTTAAACTGGTCAATAGATAATCAAAAGCCATCTGGCTCATGCCTTCATAATCTGCACAGTAGCGTATATTCATAACAAGCCCAGGCGTTAACTTGCAAAGGGATATGTAAAATACAAAAATTTAGCGTTGGTCGTACATCTGGGCCAAAGTTTTCACCATCCACTTCCATGTATCATATAGGAGTCCAATATGTTACAAAAACATAAGGGGGCGGTAGCTTCATGGGCCGGGTTGCAATAGTGCCATTAAATACGGATGTCTTTATAATTGCGGAATGGAACAGCTGTGGAATAAGCCTCTGAAAAATGTGAATAAAGTCTTTAACAAATATTAACACCTATTTTAAATTGAAATATAATTTTAAATAGTTTTGAACGTTCTGCTAGGTGAACGTAAAAAATTATGAAAATGAAATTATATTTTAAGTTGGTGGCTATCTGTTTCAGTTTGGCCCTATTTGTATCCTGTGGAAATGCGGATGATGATGTAGAATACGGCCTTAATGGCGAAGGCGACCTGGGCCTTGGAAAACCTGTGGACGACTGTCTAAATTTGGGGGATGGCGAATTGGTATTGTCCATTCAGGATCAATACACCACCCTACCTGGAAAGGTATCCATATTTTTTAAGGTGTCGGATACCGACGGAGATCCTGTTCCTGGATTAACGGCAAACCAGTTTACCATTTATGAGCAAGGTAGAAATGATGACTGTTTCAGTACCATTTCCGCTACGGAGTCCTTTGCCAGGATTTCCCCCAATTCGCAGATTTTCAACAACAACACTATTTTGGTGCTGGATCTAAGTAACAGTGTTCTAAGCAGTAGTATGGAAGAATTGAAAACGGCTTCCACCAGTTTCGTAAACAACGTTATGCCAGTTTCCGATACCGAGTCCTTCAAGATGGCCATTTATTGGTTTGACGGAGAGGATAAGCTTCATGTACTGAACGAATTGACCCATGTAAAACAGGAATTGATAAATTCTATTGACGGGATCAATGCCGACATCAGCAAGGATCCTTCCACCGATCTTTACGGTGCTGTAATCAAAGCTACGGACAAGGCGGAAAAGCTATTGGCATCAAGTACAACCAATGATCGTATTGGTGCGGCCTCGGTGGTTATCTTTACCGATGGTACCGATCAGGCTTCCCGTTATACCCAATCTGCAGCCTTGAAAAAAGTGGACAATGCCAACAAGAACATTGCCTTTTTCAGTATAGGGCTGGGTGCGGAAATTGATACCAATGTTTTGGAAAAAATAGGCAAGACCTTTAGTGTGTTCGCTGGGAATAAGGAACAATTGGAAACAACGTTCAACGATATTTCCTTTAGGGTTGCGGAACAGGCCAATAGTTTTTACCTATTTGAATATTGCAGTCCAAAACGTGATGGTAGTGGTGAAAATAACTTGGCCATCCAAGTTAAGGAAGGCAACAGGCAAGGAGCGGTTCAAACTAAATTTAACGCAAAAGGTTTTACGGGAGGCTGTGAATAACCTAGGTTAAGTTTCTTTAAATCATATAGTTAGGGCATCAATTTAATTTGATGTCCTTTTTTTTTGTTCAAATTTACAAACAGTCCAACGTCTTTTTCCTCGATATGACCGTATAACCTTACAGAACAGAACACTATTTGTAAATTTTTAACAATAAGGAAATGAAAAAAGTAACGTTGGTTGGTTTAATGGGAATGGCGGTTTTAGCCTCCTGTGTATCTAAGAAAAAATATGTAGCCCTTGAAGGCGATTTGTCCAATACCAAAAGCATGTTGACAAAAACCCAAGTGGAAAAGGAGGAATTGGAATCCAAAGTCTCCAAAATTGAGGCAAGGGTTGCAGAATACAATGAAAAAATAAATTCCTTACAGGAGATAAATGACTCTCAATTTGCGTCTATAGATGATGTTGCCGTCATGAGCAATAACACCAAGGCAAAAATGCGGGCTACTTTGGCAAAAATAGACCCCAGTGAACTGGCAAAGGCCCAAACCTTGGAAGATTCCATGAACCTGGCCATTTCCTATAATTTAAAGAAATCCATTTCCGATGAGGACGATGATGTTATTGTTGATATCAACAAAACTGTGGTTATGATCAATATTTCGGACAAATTATTGTTTAACTCCGGGAGTTATAGGGTTAGCAATAAAGCGAACACCATATTGGCCAAATTGGCCGAAGTTATCAATTCCGAGCCTAGTATGGAAGTAATGGTTGAAGGGCATACCGATTCCAGAACCATCAATACCGAAATGTTTCAGGATAACTGGGATCTAAGTGTTAAAAGAGCTACGTCCATTGTTCGACTTTTGCAGAATAAGTACAATGTTGATCCAGCCAACCTAATAGCTGCAGGTAGAAGCAGCTACTTGCCACTGGTTGAAAACAACAGCAAGGAAAATATGGCCATAAACAGACGAACAAGAATCGTGATTATCCCAAATTTGGATAAGTTTTTTGCCTTATTGGATGCCGAATCATTATAGAACACTACCATTAACTATAATTATTGTTTTATCCTAAAAACCCCGATGCATGCATCGGGGTTTTTTTTATCCCGTTGGTTTCGGGAATTGTAAGTTGGCTTATTCTATTTCCGGGAATCCTTTATATTCAGCACTTTTAGAATCTTGTGAAAAACCTCATTGTTTTCATATACCCCTTGAAACTCTTGTGAATGGGGTCCGTAGGCAAAAATAGGAACCATGGTCGCCGTATGATCGTCGGTAGTGAAGTCGCCCTCCACCATGCCCATTTCCATATTTCCCTGCGGCATGGTAAATCCGGATGTTTCATGATCTGCCGTTATAACCACCAAGGTATTTCCAGATTTATCGGCGAATTTTATGGCCTCCGCTATGGCTACGTCAAAATCTATACCTTCCGTGACTATACCGCCCACTTCATTCTTATGTCCGTACGAATCTATCTGTGCGGCTTCCACCATTAAAAAGAATGGCTTTTTTTTGGCGTTTAAGAATTGAAGCCCATTTCTAGTGGCTTCGGCAAGTATATTTCCCCTGCCCTCCAAAAAACTGGGAACGTCATTCTCCGCAATGAACAATCCTATTTTGTCTTTCTTGCTGGCTCCCAGTTCATCAACATCCTTTAAAATTGAAAAACTGTTCCCTTGAAAATCCGCTGTGTTAAAACTGGATTCCCCTCCTCCAACAAAAAGGGAGAGTTTACTCTTCAAAAGATCTTTGGCAATACCGTCGGTATCGTCCCTGTCTTTTTGATGGGCATAAAAAGAACTAGGGGTAGCTCCAACAATTTTATCCGTGGTGATACAGCCGGTTACAAATTGATGTTGGTCCAGTAATTCGGTAATATTTACAAGTGCTTGCCCGTTGGAAGCCATTCCAATAGACCTGTTGTAGGTTTTTGCCCCTGTGGCCAAAGCAGTCCCGGCTGCAGCCGAATCGGTTGTAAAATCGTCCGAGGACTGGGTTTTAATAAAGCCTATACTTTTCAACTGGGTCAGGGTAAGGCTACCGCCATTGGCCAAAACCGAGGAAGAAATTTGGGTGAGTCCATTGCCATCNCCAATGAGCAATATTACATTTTTAACAGCCTTTTCAGTTTGGTCGGACTTGTAGGTAGGTNTATATACATGGGATTTGGCCTTGTTGTAATATACCCTATTCCCCAATGTTTCTAAATATACAGATGCCTTATCCGCCATATCCGTATTGATATAGTCCACCCCAAGATCGTGCAAGGCTTTCCATGCGGTCTTGGAGTCCGGGGTGGCCCAAAAACGGAAGGGTCTGTTATAGGAGTGGGCTTTGTCTATGGTCGATTTTACCCTTTGCAGATCCTCGGCAGTTAATCTTCCTTTTCCGTTCCATCTTGAAAACTTATAAAAAGGAAGGCTTATCAACGCTACTTTTTCCCAAGCATCCCCCTTTGGGATATCGTCCAAACTCTGATAGTCGAACATTATAAACTTTGGATAATTTTTGTATTCTTCCGGTTTAGGTCTATTTCCGGATATCACCATGGTGATATTGGGATTCTGGATAATGCTGGGATATTTTTCCAAAACAGTCACTATCTTCGCCAGGGTCGCGTAGGTTTCCGATTTGATATCTATTAGAAGTTGCAATTCCTGGCCCTTCCCCAATTGTAATTCCATCACCTTTTTCAATGGTTCCAAATACAGGCTTTCCATGGTATGGCTTGGAATAATATCTACCTCGTCATGGGTGGCATATAAGGTGCCATTTTTTAGAAATACATCTACCTCAATGGAGTTTGCCCCATGTGCATAGGCATCCCAAAACGGTGCAGTTTGCAGATAATCATTATGGGAATGTATTTTAAATGAGTTTTTTTTCTGCCCCAAAGCGATTTGAAGGGACAGCAATAACAGCAATAAAAGGAAGCGATTGGTTTTAAACATTGAAATTAATTTATATTACTATGGATATTAATATTTGAAGTTCAACAAATTGTATTCCCATTTAATTTTTTGGAAAAAAAATGGACTCGACCAATTTAAACAAAACTAAATAATTATTTCGGTAGATATTGTATATAAGGTTGGGTTAACCTAGAAATAATCTATCCCAAATATAGCTTTGATAAAAAATACATGGAAAGACCTTCAAAGAAGTTAAATGTGGCATAATAAGACTACAGGTAGGGTTTTTGGCTAGATAATTGTTCTATCTACAACAACCCTTATCAACCTATGTTCATAAATGTATGCTAAAGACTAAATTTTGTATCACTTAAAAAAGGAATATCATGGTTGTAATCAACGACATCTTTAAGTATAGCGCNATCAGTGAGCTATCCAATTGGTTCAAGGGCCTTGCCATCACTATTTTTAGCTGTATCGTAAGCATTCTTTTTATAATGCTCTACTGTATANTGGCCTATGGGGATAATATGCGCATTTCCTTCGGATATTAGAACTATCTTAAGATCAAAGCATTTTTAAAACTTCCTTCCCCGGATTTTAGGTCGATAAGAAATCCGTTGATCACGGCATAACGGGGTTTGCGGTCTTCTTCCAATATAAAGTTGGGGATAGCGCCTACCCTCAATTTAAATTCCGGGACTTTGTAGTCCTTACCTATAATGTTGATGGGAAAGGTTACATGATTTTCGCCCTTGGGGATATTTTCTACCCGTACATAGGTGAAACCAGACCTCAGAAGATCCAATATCTTTAACTGTGATACCTCTTTTACGGAAGTTAGGATTTTTGGGTAAACCTTTCCTCCGGCTATTGCATAGCCCTTGCCTTCCAAGGTTTCATATCCATAATAGGTGGATAGATCCCCTTGGTCTACCACCCTACTGCTGTTATAGTAGGTTTTATGCGATGGGTCATCAATCTCTAGTTGGTGTATGCCTACATCCAAGGTATAATTTTTCCCCAACAAATTATAGGTAAGGTTATTGAGTTTAAGGTCGAACAGTTTTCTATCATTTTCTGGAATTTTGTCGTAGTCCGAAATGGGAATATTTTTATAATTTTCTTTGGCGATACTATAGATGGCGGATAGGATGGAAACATAGTTCAATTTTCTGATTTCCTGTTTTTCCGGATCACTTTTGTAACCGCCAGATTCTATTAAAATGGCACTGGTACCCCATTTTTGTATGTTGTCCCCAAAGGCCCTGGGCTCAAAATCGTCATTATAACGCCCTACCTGCCCTGGAGCATATTTCTGAATTATTTGATTCATATATACGATAACCTTCATAGCATTGGCGCGCACAGCATTGATATCCTTCTCATAATTATAGGCAGGTGCCAAATAGGAGATGGTCGCCGGCTTATCCGTTCTTTCCGCATTGTAATAGGTGCTCTGGTCGTGAAGATTAAATCCGAATGCCGCATCCAAACTATCCCTTACCCTTTTTAAGGTCCTTCCTTCCGGAGATTGCAATGCAAGCGCATCCCTATTGATATCTATTCCCAAGGCATTTCTTCTCTGAAAAACTTCCGCCCCATCCGGATTGAGCATAGGCAAAAAGTGTAATTTTAAATTTTTTAAAATGTTATCCTTTTCACTTTTGAAATCGCCACTGCTAAAAAAATTGAAAATATCAAATATTGCCTGGGTAGCCGTAGGTTCGTCCCCGTGCATTTGGGACCAAAGAAAAACGTCGGTGGCACCTGTCCCAATACTGATTAGGGATAGGCTTCGCCCTTCGATGGATTTACCTACAACCTTTACCTTAAATTGGGGGTTGGCAGACAATCTGTTAATAAGCGGTTGTATCCCATTGTGTTTTATCCGTCTTTTATCCAAAGAAGGTTCCTTGTATTTTTCATAAGTAGAATACAAGTTGGAAGTAAAATCAATTTCCTGCCCGAAGCCNGAAAAGACCATTAGTAAACAAATGATGAGGGCTATTTTATATGATGTCATAATATTATCTTGTTGTTGGAGTAGGTTTAAAATTAAGTTTTTTGGAGGCTCTTTTTACTCTTTTTAAAAATTTTTCACCGGGATCGGTCTTAACGGTCCTATACCCCTCATCTTTCTCCAACCATAGCTCGTGATCTTCAAAAAGGGTATATTCATAATGGCCTATCAAATAGTCTATATCGTATTTTGATTTTAAATATTTTACCAGCCATTTGTTGGACCTTAATTGTGCCCGGGTGAGTTTGGTATCCCCGGTCCCTCCTACGTTTTCAATGCCAATGGCGCAATGATTTAGACCTATAACGTGTCTGGCCATAGTGGTTTCCGGCATTAACCTATATATTGTACCATCTTGATCTACAAGAAATTGGGAGGATACATTTAAACCACTGGCCGAACTAATCTCAGGCCTCCAATCGGGCAGGGTAGGCAACTCAAAGGCCTGGTACGATTTTTCAAGGGTAGGGATTACCGTCCAGTGCAATACCACCATCTTGGGCACTATAAGGGGTTCCTCTTGGACAAGACCGTAATGGTCCGACATGTATTCCAAAGTGAGATCTTTTCGCTCTTCGTCAAAAATAATGGGTTTGTCTATTATTTCACGGTGTATGGAGCATGAAATGGTCATAAAAAGGGAACACAAAAGAGCTAATTTCTTCATTGTTTTTCAGCAAATAAACTTAGGTGATAAAGATACAATATCATTTTATTTCTGTGGAATCCCTTTTCACCCTATAGTGGATGGTTATTTTTTTTCGTCCCCACTGCAACGCTTTCTCCTTGTCCTCGCCCATATAGATATCGATCCTATTTCCCCATTTGGAATGCATTTTATCCTTCACCAGATAAATACTGCTATCGCCTTTAATTTTTACTTGGGTATTGTAATCCAATCCCAAGGGAATCAGGTCTTTGGAAACGGCAATGATTTTCATACCCGGTTTTAGCGAATCGCCCCAGGCGGTAATTCCTGGATGGATTTTGGAGGTTTGGTAAGGAAAGGAATTGTAGGCCGTGGCCGTTACCTTCAGTTTTTTCCAGATATAACCATCATCCACATCCTTCTCCTTGCAGCTAGCCAGGGAAAAAAGGATTCCTGGCAAAATTAACCACAATGCCCGTTGCCGACCCTTAACACCCCATGCATTCACAAAATTATTCATAACAGTTTGTTTCATGGTGCTATTTAATAATTGTGGACTTTCTTGTAAGTTAATTAAAAATATCAAAGTTACACTGCTTGCTTACAGGAATGCCGTTGGCAGTAATTCCCTCTACCTTAATGGTAAATTCCCCTGGCACATCACCAGTAAAGAAACTGAAATAGGTAGATATGTTATCATTGACCACAATTTCTGGGTTCCAATATAAGGTAGTGCGATAATCCGACTTGATACGGTCCGTTTTTTGTCTTCCTCCATAAATTGGGCTATAAAACTTCCTTGCTTTATAGAATCCTTCAACAATAACATTGGTAACGCCAAAGGATAAAGGAAGTAACCTGGGTTATTCTATCTAAAATAACAAAGATTCTTTTCACTATGATGGAATTTAAACAAATTACCGCCCATTTTAAAGTAAGTATGTACTCAAAATATCATAAAAAGCAGCTTTCACCACAGAACGGGGCTATTTCCCAACATTAATTTCCTACAACCGTACAACCAATATACTTTAGCAGTGTAATAAAAAACGAATTAATAATTTTTTCATTTTCATATAGTGTTCTCGTAAAAGAGCCTTGTCCCAAAAGATAAGGCTCTTTTTAGTTTTAGGCCTTTAGGGTTGGCTTGGATTACTCAATTGGGGGTCAAGAACAATTGTTGTGTTTATGAAAAAAAGGGATTAATTTGATCAGTCGTGTTTTTTTTGATCAACAGTTTTAATTAATAGGGGGTCAAGAACAATTGTTGTGTTTATGAAAAAAAGGGATTAATTTGATCAGTCGTGTTTTTTTGAGCAACAGTTTTAATTAATAAGAGCAATTTAGTAAAACCAATGGATCAAGTACAATTTCTGGGTAATTGGATATTTATGCAAATATTGTAGTTAGCCTAAATAGGAAGAATTCCGTGTTTTTGACTCCTCTGAACTGGGCCTTCAATATAATATTGGTTCAATTAAATCATTCCCCTATTTCAACTATCTGTGCATTGGCCATAAACAATTCCTGCATCCGCTCCATACGGCTATCGAACTTGGTGGAAAAAATGGCATACTGACATCGGTCCAAACTTTCGGGGATTCGTATAACATCGGAAAAAGGGCTGGGTTTCGATAGGAACTCCGCATCGTCCACAATAAATAACTTTAGTTTCCCTAGATTGATACCGTTGAGGTAAAAGATCTTGCTCAATCTTTTAGGGGTAGCGATAACAATATCCACTCCTTCAAAAATTTCATTTTTTTGAGTCTCTATATTGTGCTCTTCGTATACTGGATAAATGCGGAGATCCATCCTTCGCGTAAAGCGTTCAAATTCACTTTGCAAGGCCAATGCCGCTTCCTTGTCCTTAACAAAGATCAAGGCTCTAGGGGCCTCCTCAAAAGCTGTACAATCCAGTTTTTGAAGCGTACTTATAATTATCGCAGTGGTTTTACCGGCACCTTCAGGCGCGATTCCAAAAACACTGGCTCCCCCTTTAATTTTTGAAAGAATCGCTTTTTGAAAGGGAAGAGGCTCCTGAATTCCCTGTTGTCCCAACACTTCCATTAACTGTTCCTGTATTTTTTTGAATGCCATATTTTTGTATTAACTATTCCAATTTTAATTCTCTGTAATTGGTACATAACAAGTTTTCCTAGCCTAACCACAACTTTTGATCACTTCACAACAATAGTTTTCCCAATAAGGCCTTCTACCCTACTTTAGCAGTGTAATAAAAACGAATTAATAATTTTTTCATTTTCATATAGTGTTCTCGTAAAAGAGCTTTGTCCCAAAAGACAAGGCTCTTTTTAGTTTCTAAGGCTTTGGAAAGTATATAATGTTAAGGGATCCAGTTGTTTTTGCCAAAATTGGGTTTGCGTTTTTCCAAAAAAGCATTTCTTCCTTCCTTTGCTTCTTCCGTCATATAGGCCAACCTTGTGGCTTCCCCGGCAAATACCTGCTGCCCTACCATACCGTCGTCCGTAAGATTCATGGCAAACTTCAGCATTTTTATGGAGGTAGGCGATTTTTCAAGTATCTCTTGGGCCCAATCATAAGCGGTATCTTCCAGTTCCTCATGGGGAATAACTGCATTTACCATTCCCATTTCCAAGGCATCCTGGGCAGAATAATTCCTGCCAAGGAAAAATATCTCCCTCGCCTTTTTTTGTCCCACCATCTTGGCCAGGTAGGCAGACCCGTATCCACCATCAAAACTGGTTACGTCGGCATCCGTTTGTTTAAAGATGGCGTGTTCCTTACTGGCCAAGGTTAGATCGCAGACCACATGCAAACTATGGCCTCCCCCAACGGCCCATCCGGGTACCACGGCAATGACCACCTTGGGCATAAATCTGATTAAGCGCTGCACTTCCAATATATTTAAGCGGTGCATTCCGTCTTCCCCCACATAGCCTTTATGCCCCCTTGCTTTTTGGTCGCCCCCGCTACAAAAGGAATATACTCCGTCCTTGGTAGACGGACCTTCGGCAGAAAGTAAAACGACCCCTATGCTGGTATCTTCCTGGGCGTCATAAAAGGCTTGATAAAGTTCACTGGTGGTCTTGGGCCGAAAGGCATTTCTAACGTTGGGCCTATTAAAAGCTATACGGGCAACACCCCCACTTTTCTTATAGGTGATATCTTCAAATTCCCGAACTACTTTCCAATCAATTTTTTGCTGCATTATAAAATAAGGTTTGTCAAGTATCAAAGATAACACACTTTACTAAATTCCTTGCGTTCTTAACGGGATTTGAAAGATCCGATACTTGCCAATCCGTTACGGTGTGTCGGGCACCGAAAAGTCATTACCGATTTACTTACACTGGGATATAGGTGGGTCCAGAGGTGAACTACCTGGATAAGATTAGGATAGAGGCTTATTGCGGTCTGGTATTTTTTTCCTCGATCCATTTGGACATAAACTTGGTGCTGGCAAGCGAATGGTGAAGGAGCATGGAGCCAATAAAATTATGCTTTCTATGTGAGTTTAAATCTTTTTTGAGCTGCTCTATCCTNTCCAATAATTTTTGTTGCAACACAGCTTTGTTGTAATTATTATTGATGATGGCCATGCCATTTTTCCTGGCCAGNGACCACTTTTCCTTATCTTGATATAAGAGTATGGCGGCCTTTGCAAAGTTTTCAGGGTCATTGGCAATTATTCCGTTCCAAGGCGAATTTTCGCAAATTCCTTCAGCTCCAATTTCTGTCGTAATACTGGGCGTGCCGTTTAACATACCGATGAGCAGTTTGCCCTTAATTCCCGCCCCAAAGTTTATGGGNGCCAGGTTCAATCTGGCCTGGGATATAACCTCATTGGCATCAATGGCATGCCCCATAAGGTGAAACCCTTGTTTTGGATTGTTCAATTGCTTCATGCTTTCTGGCATATAGGCCCCGTAAATAAATACATTGGCAAGGGGCAATTCCCTGCGGATGAGAGGCCAAATGTGTTTTCCAAGGGTTTGGACTGCATCATTGTTTGGGACATGTTTCCCATTGCCGATACATACAAAATCCCTTTTCTGTTCAAATGGGAGCCACTGGTTTTGTTTTTCTGTATCAATGGCATCATACATCATGGGCAAATGCATTAGTAGATTGGGGCTGACCTTAACGGTTTTGGTAAGTAGCTCCATTTCGTATAGGGAAATGATCAAACTAAGATCGCATCTAAAAATACTGGCTATTTCCCTTTTTGTTTGGTCCTGCTCCAACCAAAATTGTTCCGTAAAGGAAATGGATTTTTTGTATGCCAATTGTCTGCTAATCCTAAGGGAGTGTAAATCTTCGGTATCCAGAATACGTATGGCATTTGGAGCATTTTCCGCAACACGCCATCCAAATTGTTCTTCGGTCATAAAACGATCAAAAAGAACGATATCCGGATTTATCTCCTTTATAAAAGTATCAAAACTGGAATGGTTGAGGATTATGGGACTTGTGTTTACCCCAATGCCCGACAGGTCATAGCTATAATCACTTTCTGCCGCAGTGCTGGCAAAGGTAGGCTGATATCCCTGTTCCAAAAAGAATTGTATCAACTGCAGCATCCTGCCTCCGGCCGCCGTTGTATCCGGCTCCGGCCATACATAGCCAATGATCAATATTTTTTTGTCCGTTTTTGGGAACATTTGTTCTATAAACGCTTGGCGAATTTCTGGGAAATTTTAGAGCGCAGTTTACGCTCATAATCTTCTTCCAACCACTCTTTGTAATTTTTCGTATTGTTCATTATACAATAGGAATATTGACGTACCCGGTAGGCGATCTCTTCCTTTAATTTTTTGGCCAGGATACGGGCGTCAAATACGTCGTCACTATTTTCCACGCAAATGGTGGCGTGCTGTTCAATACTTTTTTCCAGAACGGTCTTGGATTTAAGTCCCTGTGCAAAAACTTTTTTGTATTCTGCCTTGATGTCGAATTCGATATTCTTGGACTTGCTAAATAATGCCTTGAGGTCGGCCGGCATTTCGTACACAAATTCCCGTTCTATTTCCTCATCATTTTTTATGCTTTCCAGAAAGAAATCAGGGAAATGGAAAATTTCCTGCCAATCTATGGGGGCGTCCCATAATCCAAATCGGGCCACATTGTTCCCAAGGTCTACCACCGTAAATTCATTCTTATTGGGCAATATCCTGGAACCACGGCCTATCATTTGAAAATAAAGGGTCAAGGATTTGGTTGCCCTATTTAAAATAATGGTTTCTACCGTTGGTTCGTCAAATCCAGTGGTCAATATACTTACCGAGGTGAGTATGGCGTCTGGAGTCTTTGAAAACCATTTTAGAATTTCCTTACGCTCGGAAGCACTATTCTTATTATCCAAATGCCTTATGTTGTACCCTGCTTTTTTAAAAGTGTCCAAAACGTATAAAGAGGTATTGATCCCATTATTGAAAATAAGGGTTTTGGTACCTTTCGCAATCTCTTCATAGGCATTTACCAATTTGGTAAGCATGTTCTGGTTGCCATAGAGCTCGTCCGAAGATTTTACTGTATAGTCGCCGCTTATGCCCAATTTTAAACTCTTAAGGCTTACATCATAATTGTACATATTGGCCTTGGCCAAAAATTTCTTCTCAATAAGGGATGATATGGATTCTCCCACGATCAACTTTTGATAGTGGTCCTTCATCGGGAGCTTTATATTGGAACTTAAGGGCGTAGCCGTAACTCCAAGTATAATGGACTTTTTAAAATATTTGAATAATTTTCTAAAGGAATTGTAATGCGCTTCGTCAATGATGACAAGTCCAATATCATTGATCTTTACCTTATCATCCTGAAGCCTATTGTTGAGGGTTTCTACCATGGCCACAAAGCACATGTATTGGTCTTGGTCCTGTAATTCCTTTACTTCACTATTGATTATTTTGTTTTTAACGCCAAATCCATTTAACATTTTGGAGGTTTGACTGCTCAATTCTATTCTATGGGTAAGAACTACTACCTTTTTATTGGTTTTATGAATATATCTTTTTGCAATTTCCGAGAAAACAACTGTTTTACCTCCACCTGTAGGCAATTGGTATAAAAGGTTCATGTCATCCGGGGATTCCTCCAAACACTTAAAAATAGTGTTCAAGTCTTCCTCTTGATAATCATAAAGGGTTTTTTCCGTACTTTCTTTAGGTAGCTCCAAATGGGAAATGAAATTTTTTAAAATTAAGAAAAATCAAACCTTACAAAATTAAGAGTTTTTTGTGCCGGTTTCAAATTTAAAAGGGAAAAACATGAAATTGCGATTGCCCATCGGTTATATTTATGGAAAACTCCCTAGGGCAAGAGACGGCAAATACTGCAAATAAGTAAACTACCTCGGGGCAAGCCCGCGAGGCATTCGTAGGAAACGAACTTTAATTTTCGAGGCAAGCCTCGGGCTAATATACCCTTTGGCGGTGCCAATAAAGACGGAGCAGCCTTGGGGCTAGTCTATGATATCCAAGGATTTTGAGAAGTCGTCCGCGTTGGGCCAATGATGATCCTGGGTAAACCTATAACAGGCAACAATTCTGGCTTTAAACTCCCTTAACAAAGTATTTACGGAAATAAATTGGACCAGTTCGCTAAAGGAGTTGCCCATGCTTTTATAGAAGGCCTCAGGTACATTCTTTTCCAGCGAAAAAGATTGTGCAACTTCTAGGTTGTACAACATAAGATCTGCCGTTAGATGTGGGTCTACCCCCAATTTTATAAAGTGCTTTATGTATTTTTGGGCCACCGATCTTCTAGCCTTGGCCCTTTTTCTTCTTAAAGGGAAGTATTCATTGGAGATCTTTATTTTTGCATCCTGTACCAGTTTGTCTTCCCTGGGGTTGAAAACAAAATCATAATACTCCTTTACTACCGGAAATCTGTGATATAGATCTATTATTTGCTCTTCCAGCTCCTTTTTTTTTAATTCCGATAAGTATTTTACCAATGCTCTCTTACTCATTCTTCCAATTAATTCGATTTGAACTCAAGAATTGCAATTTCCCATTTAAAAATCAAAAATTAGCACAAGAAGGAAAATTAGTATTTTAATAATTGGATTGGACAATGAATATCATAAACTTCTCATAAATTATGTATAAGTAATACAGCTTCCCTTGGAAAAGACATAAAAAAAAGGTATAATGAGAGATTGACACTTCAAAATCCAAATAAAAAATATATGAGGCAACTAAAGATTATCAAGCAGGTTACGAATAGGGAATCAAAATCACTAGACAAGTATTTGCAGGATATCAGTAAAATAGAATTGATCACAGCAAATGAAGAGGTTGAATTGGCTCAAAAAATTAGGGATGGGGATCAAGTTGCCTTGGAAAAATTAACAACCGCAAATTTAAGGTTTGTGGTTTCTGTGGCCAAACAATATCAAAATCAAGGCTTGAAGCTCCCTGATTTAATCAATGAAGGAAACGTAGGCTTGGTTAAAGCGGCAAAACGTTTTGATGAGACAAGGGGATTTAAATTTATTTCGTATGCCGTTTGGTGGATACGACAGGCCATTTTACAGGCACTGGCCGAACAATCCAGGGTGGTGCGCTTGCCATTGAACAAGATTGGCTCCATAAATAAAATAAAAAAGACCTTTTCCTATCTGGAGCAGGCCCATCAGCGGCCACCATCACCGGAGGAGATAGCCAAGGAATTGGAGATGTCGGTTAGTGAAGTTAAACAATCCCTAAAAAATTCGGGCCGACACGTTTCTATGGATGCCCCGTTAAAGGAGGGAGAGGTTTCCAATCTGTACGACGTAATTCGTTCCGGAGAATCCCCTAGGCCGGATATGTTTCTCTTGCAGCAGTCCTTAAATACAGAGATCAACAGGGCTTTGGATACGCTTTCCCAAAGGGAGGCGGATGTGGTTAAATTGTATTACGGTATAGGTGACCAGCAATCCATGACCTTGGCCGAGATAGGACTCACTTTTGATCTTACAAGGGAGCGGGTAAGGCAGATAAGGGAAAAGGCTATAAGAAAGCTTCGCCACAATTCCAGGAGTAAATTACTCAAAACCTATTTGGGATAGATGACCAAAAACAAAGAGGCCGAATAAATTATTAATTTATTCGGCCTCTTTGTTTTTAAAGTATTGGGTTTAAGAATAACTTAATTTACTGATATTGAAATCGATTAGGATTTCATTTAAATCTTCAATGAAGTTTAAATAAGCTGCGTTGTCTGGATTTTGTTTTGCCATTTTAATAGGGGTTTTTAGGTTTTGAATTCCCGGCCGAACTACATATAGTCCAATTCGGCCAATTCGTTTAAACTTAAAATTTCATTTAAATCTTGTAGGAATGCTAAATATTCCTCTCCGTAGGTGTCGTATAACATAGTAAGACTTGGTTTAGGTTTTTATTGTTTGGGTCAATAATTATATGGTAAACTTATTTATTATCTCTTTTCACACCAATAAAATGTTGTGTATAAGTGTTTTTTAGTTGTAAAGTGTACAGTTCTTAAAGTTTAATCTTTTATGGCAATCGATATATTTCATGCTGTTGAACAAAACATGTGGCCGGTTCTTAAAACAACCCTGAGTCTTTTCTGGGGCTAAATGGTATTTATTAGCGAAACTCAATTTTGAGAACCCAGTAAGACGCACTTAAAATTGCAAGTTGAACTAATCCCGCCTTTTTCGGCGGAATCTAGGTTCAATACCTCTACCCTAGGGTCGATTCCTATCACTGGGTTCAGGGCCTGCCTTTGTCGGCAGACAGGCCTGCCTTTGTAGTCAGACAGGCCTGCCCTGTGGTTTAATACCTTTTATTTCTTAAAAATTTTATTGGTGAGCTCCTTTAATTGNTCTAGAAATTTCATGGCCTCCAATTCCTCTAAGCTCTCTTTTCNATTAGGTACGCCAGCGCTATNGTTGTGAAATGTAATATTCTCCGAGGGTGTAATATCAAAATTGATGTTGAACAGGTCATTGGAGCCAAAGTTTTCCCCATCACCATCCATNGGTGTAGCACCCTGATCAAAGAAAGTAGTACTATCGTTTACAAAGGCCTCCNTGCTAGATGATTTTGAAGATATAAAGCCCGATGTTGCCACTTCAAAGTCGATCGCAGGATCTAGTTGTAACTTAGTAGGTTCAGTGATTTCCTTTTTTAAATCCAATTTGTGTCCGGAAATTACTTCCACGTCACTAATCGGTATGGCCTGTAATTTAGTTTCTATATACAAAGAAACCAATTTAGCTTTTTCCCTTATGGTACTGTCCGAATGATTGCGTAGGGTTGCTAAAAAATGTAGATCACTTAGGTCGCCTATTTGTTGCATTTCCTGCAGCAAAAGTAGTTGTGATTCCCTGTCCAATGAGCTGAATAAATGGTTGAACACATAATGTTCCCCGAAATCCACTATTTTATTGTCATTTAACTTTTCATCGATATACAAAGGATAGTCCGAAAGGAACTTGGAAATTATTTCCTTAATGAGATTGGCTATGGAGTCGTTTTTTTCCTCATCCAACATTTCATTTAAAAGGGGTACCTCCCGTATATCTCCCATTTCTGCTATGGAATGTAGTAATTTAACTTTCTTAAATTCCCGATCCGTGTAGAATCGGGCGGCCGGTAGATCCATTTCTCCCAGATCCAATAATTTATCGTCTTCGTTTATGGTTACTATTGTGTTTTGCTCCTCTACATGCGAAGTTAATATATCACTGATCTGTTTCTTTAAGTGCGGATCTATGACTACCTCATAATCCACTTCAAGATCGTTAATGTCTGTTATTGGATCGAGGTCCACTTTTTCTTCTTCCATCTCCCTTATCAAGGGTAGGAAATCTATGCTTAAAAAGGAATCGCCCTTCCTTTCCGGTTTGTTCTTTAGCGGGATCTTGGTTTCCCCGTAAATTTCCTCGTATATGGCCTCATAAGGGTTTCTTTCAAAACTTTCCTTTCCTAGGCATTCCGATAGGAATTCCAAGTCGTTGCTGATCATCAACGCTTCCTGAATTTCCGGACTCGCATTGGGACTCTTTGTGTTCGTTACCAATGGTACGAAGCTAAGATCTAGCTCCTCCCCTTTCAATAGATCGGTCTTGGTATGGAACTTCTTGGACTTGTTATTCAATGGCTGCTTCGTTTTGGATACTCCCATTTTTGATTCTGTATCTTGTAAATGGTCTGCATTGCCGTGTGTATCTTTTTGAGGGATGGTATTTCCATTGATATCGATGTCCGATTGTTCCAAATTTCCATTGGTATTTACTGGTATGCCAAATTCTTTGGATAGTCTAAGGATTATCAGTTTAGCCCCCTCATCCAGTTCATGGTACACTTCCATCAAGACTTTGGACAGGATACCTTTGTTGCTCGACCGTCTTAGTAGCTTCCACAATTCCACTTTGAGGTCTATGTGCTCCCTATTTTTTTCTTTTAACTTTCCCTGTTCATATAATAAAAGCTCACATATTATTCCTCGTAGATGTTTCTTTTTTTCCTCTCTATTGTTCCAGTTGATCTGGATATTGTTTTTTAGAAGGAACAGAATGGCCAAATAACCTATGGTCAAGAGTAGGAACAAGACCGTTAAATCCCATATCAGGTTGGTATGTATATTGGGTATATTCACTTATTTGCACTTTTTGATTATTCAACGTTTACCGCCTTTACTTTTTAAGAACAACAGTTCCCTATCAATGGCTTTCTCCACCATAGGGTATGCCAAAAGTAATTGATCATATAACCGTCCTATTTCCGGAAGGTTCCTATGGGTTTTACAGCCTATTGTGATCTTGTCCACAAGGGAATAAAGGTGATCGGCTTTCATCATGGAAAGTCCCGTTTTAACCTTATGGGCAGCAAACCCTAAACGATTAAAATTACCTTCGGGGATGTAGACATTGGCCCTNCCTATGAAATCGAGCATACTTTGTTTAAATAAGCCGATTAATTCTTCCAGAAGGTCTATTTCGCCCATACACTCTTCCAGTATATCTGCTAAGCTAACCTTCCAGGCTTCCTTATTTACAGTAAATTGGGCAAGTTCCCCAGCGGATTCATTTACTGGTTTGGACCTATGGTCCTTTTTGTATTTACATAAAGTGGTAAGTAATTCGTCAGGGCTATAAGGTTTTAAGATATAATCGTCTATTCCAAGGGCATTGCATTTAATTTTGTCATTAATGGTGAAATCGCCGGTTAAGGCTACAATGGGTAAGCTCTTGATGTAATCATTGTTGGATTCCCTAATTATTTGGGTAATTTGAAAACCGTTCATTACCGGCATTCTAAGGTCCATTAATACCAGGTCTACCTTGTGCTCCATTAGATAATCCATTCCGGCCAGGCCATTATCAGTTACATACACGGTACATCCCCAATTTTTTAAGCGCTGTTCTATTATTTTTTGAATAAGAATATTATCCTCAAAAACAAGGATGTGAAGGCCTTCTATAATTTTATCGGTTGTAGTTGTGCTGTCGGAATCTAGTAGGTAGCCAGATGTTTTGTTCTGTTTCCCCTTTTTATAGGGGATGGTGAACTTATAGGCACAACCATCTTCCAAGGTGGCCATGGTTGCCAAGGATCCATTTAAAATTTGCAATATTCCCCTGACCATGGCAATGCCGATCCCCAAATCATTTGCATTGGGTTCTATATTAAATACATTGGCCTTTAGGTCGTTTTTTATGTTTCCGGTACGCAAATCCCTAATTTCAAAATCGAGTACCAGGTAATCCGTGTGCTGTCTACGGAGTTTAATTTTGAGAAGGATGTTTCCTTTGTCAATAAGTTTTATCGAATTTCCTATAAGGGTGAGTAGGATTTGTGACAATTTGGACGGATCTCCCAAAAGGGTTTCTGGTATTTCCGTATCCAGATCTACCTCCAGATTAACATCCTTGTTGATTATTAAGGTGTTGCAAAGGTAAATGGTATCCTTTATAATACTGTGAAAATTAAAATCGATACTTTCAAACTTTTCCCTTCCAGAGGTAAGCTTGGTATATTCCAACAGTTCATTAATTATATCCAAAAGATTGTTGGAGGTGGTGGTAATGGAATTGAGTTGGGTAAGTTGCTCCGCAGTTATGTCGCCTTCCTTTAGCAGATCTATAGTCTCCAATATCCCGTTGATCGGGGATCTAATTTCATCCCCTACTTTTTCCAGAAGTCTTCCTTCTTCCCGCTTAGGTCTATTTTTTAACGGGATTGGCAATTCCTTATTTCCAATGGCCGATTCAAAATCCTTGTAGTTTGTATTGGAGGGAGAAACTATAGGTTTTGGTCCAAGCACTTTTTCCTCAAGACGATATTTAAAGGTCATAAAGGATTTTTTTAATAAAGAAGCTTCCTCCGAGGTCAATTCCTCAAATGAAAAATGATTTAGTTGACCTTCAAGATTAGTCAGATGGTTTAGTAGGTTGTTGGATTTCAATTTATATTGGTTTGGGTTCTGAAAGTCTAAAACTCCCCTTTTAAAGTGCGGTTTACAATTAAATGTTATCTAGGCTTCATTTTATGTTGTCAAATGCCGTTATTTGTATGTATCAAACCTTAGCAGTATGAAGCATTTTATCGGATTTATATGTATTTTGGCGATTGTTGCCTGTAAGGAAAAACAAGAAAAACCTACAGAGTCGGTAGAAGAAAAAGCAGCACGTATACACCGTGACATTATCACCATAGATACCCATGTGGATATTAATGTATCCAATTTTACCGATGCCGTAAATTATACCCAGAAATTGGACAATCAGGTAAATCTTCCAAAACTTGAAAGCGGAGGTTTGGACGTTCCATGGTTGATAGTCTATACTGGTCAGGGCGACCTAACCGAAGACGGGTATGCCAAGGCAAAGGAAAACGCCATGGCAAAGTTTGATGCCATACATAGATTGTGTAAGGAGATAGCGCCGGAAGAGATATCATTGGCCTATACTTCCAAAGATGTTCGGCAAATTATAGGATCGGGCAAGAAAGTGGCCATGATAGGTGTGGAAAATGCCTATCCCATAGGGGAAGACATTTCGGAATTTGAAAACTATCATAATTTAGGGGCAAGATATATTTCCCTTTCCCACAATGGGCATAGCCAGTTTTGCGATTCCAATACGGGGGAGGCCGATGGGGTATGGTTGCACAATGGACTTAGTGAGCTTGGTAAAACGGCCGTAAAGGAAATGAATAGGTTGGGGATAATGATCGATGTATCCCATGTATCCAAAGAATCCATGAAGCAAATGATAGCCTTGTCCGAAGCTCCAATTATAGCTTCCCATTCNTCTGCAAGGGCATTGTGCAACCATAGTAGGAATTTGGACGATGAACAATTGTTGCTAATNAAGNAAAATGGAGGCGTTGTACAGGCAGTTGCCTTTAGTTCCTATTTGAATACGGAAAAGCATGAGGCCTATGAAGCTTATTTAAAAGACGTCTATAAAGAGGTAGCAGATTCCCTGGGGATAGATTGGTATGCCAATGGCGAGCTTGCCGATCTTACAGAGGCAAAGAAAAACGCCTTTATGGAGAATTATCCCAAAGTTGTACGTTTGGCCAAGGGCAAGGTTGCCAAGAGGAAAGATAGGCCACAGCCCGTGGGGGTGAGCGACCTGGTGGACCATATAGATTATATGGTAAACTTAATTGGCATTGAACATGTTGGAATCAGCTCCGACTTCGATGGAGGTGGAGGCATTGCTGGATGGAGGGATGCATCCGAAACCCCCAATGTAACCCTGGAGTTGGTAAAAAGAGGTTATTCCGAAGAGGAAATTGCCCAACTCTGGGGAGGCAATTTACTACGGGTATTGGATCAGGTACAGGAGGTGGCGAAAACGTATTCCGTTAACTAAACCTCCGAAGCCAAACGGTCCCTTACAAATTCAATTCTGGTTTTTCCATGTGGTTTTGGTTTTCCATCTGCCCCTAGATTTACCATTATAATATTGTCTACCGTTACAATAGTTTCCCGGGTCATTTTGTTACGAACCTCACAGTTAAGGGTCAGGGAGGTCTTTCCAAATTTGACCACGTCTATGCCTATTTCAACTATATCACCTTTTAATGCAGTGCTCATAAAGTTTATTTCGGACATATACTTGGTAACTACCCTTTTGTTTTCCAATTGTATAATGCTATAGAGCGCGGCTTCCTCGTCTATCCAAGCAAGTAATTTGCCTCCAAATAGAGTACCATTGGCGTTCAAATCCTCTGGTTTTACCCATTTTCTTGTATGAAATCTCATAGTATCTAATATTTTTCAGCAAAATTAGCAAAGAAATTTGCCCTAATGCACTCCTCCAAGAGAAATGTAANCCGATTTAGGTAAATCTAAATTACATCCTAATTTTTTGTTCAATTTGGGAATTAATACGGGTTATAATCATTAGATTCCTATAATCCACAGTTACCATTTCAATAGGAATATTCCTAAATGGGTTGTGGTCCAATTATTATGGTGGATAGTTGAACTTATTGCTTATTCGATATTTTCAAGGTTTTGGCACCCGTTTAAAGTATCACTGTTCATAACCTCGTTAAAAACTATATGGAATTGGCCCATTAGTACAAATGCTAATACCTACCTTTATAAAAACACCAATGATATGAGCGATAGGTCCCATAGTCTTTTGGAAATTCGTCCTATAATCCCTTCAGCCAAAGTAACGGAAAATATGAGCAGTGATGAGAGGTTTCAGAACCAAACCTTACGTCCTGTAATTAAAATGCAAAACGCCTTACTTCTCTTGGTTTTTCAGAATTACATCGCTAAGCACAAAAATAGTTTTTATGGGCTGGGGCAGAACAAACGACTCATTTTCATAGAAAATGCGATCCAAAAGGACATTAAGTTTAGAAATTCGCTTAAAGGCATTATCATAGGGCAATTTACTGCGGAGGAGTATGAACTGTACATACTTAATTCCTCCTCTTTAAACAAACGCATGATGCAAATGGTCATTGAGCGTATTAAGGATCAGGTTCAATTTTTTGAAAAAGCCTCGCTTCAAGCAGTATAGTACTTTTATTCCACCAGTGATTCCCCATTGAGGTTGGTGGTAAGTATGTCGCTCATCAGGTTGAAATAAGGCCTTATCTCTTGGTAAGCAGAGTCCACATTCGCCATAAAATCGGGCGACATAACTTCCTTGTCGGAAAAATTCTTCACAAATATGAATTGTTTTTTTTTGATCAGATCAATATTGGGATGGTCTTTATGGAAGCCCGAGGGAGCGGTTTTTAATTCATCACCTTGCATTCCGCCCCAGACTTCCTTAAAACTTTTCTGGTTCATTATAGTGCGTATTTCGGTGGCATCGGTTTCAAACTCCTTCCTAATTCTAAGGAGGTCTTCCTTGTTGGGACCCCAAAACCCCACGGCAATAAAAGTTTCATTGGGTTTTAACCGCAGATAGTAGCCGCCCCTCAGCCGTTGGCCAGCCCTGGAATAGGACCCGGCAAAATGGGTCTTGTAGGGTGTTTTGTCCTTGGAGAAGCGTACATCCCGATAGATACGAAACATCTTTAATTTTTCAATGTCGTCATGAGCCTTCAATTTATCCATTAACGCGGTATAAAAACCCTTGACCTCGGTTTCCAGCGCCTTGAATTCGGTTTTGTGCTCCGTAAACCATTCCCTGGAATTGTTTTTTTTTAGATTTTCCAAAAATTGAAATACATCTTTCGTAATTAGCTGCTGTTGTATACGACTCATAACACATTATCTTTGTGCTAAAGTTAACCAATTTAGCACAAGCTGATTTTGAAATAATGGTTAATTTTGAATGTATAATCAAAAAGTGCAAATGGATAAAGCATCTATAATAAAGAATATTAAGGAACATAAAAATCAGCCTAACCTGAGGTTTGAACTTAAGGAAAGGACTGAGCTGTTTACCAATCGTTTGTTTTACACCCTGTTCGATATAGATACACCGGTAGATGAAAATCTGGATCTATTGGAAAAGGAATTTGATGCATTGGTAGACCTGGCCTGTTGGCAGGTAGACAAACCCTGCCAAAGGATTTGGGCAAATTATGTGGTGCGACTACCGGAAATTCTGGAAAAATTGAATCTGGATGCCGAGGCCATTGTCAATTGCGATCCCGCTTCCCTATCCATAGAAGAAGTATATATGGCCTATCCCGGTTTTTATGCCATTGCCATTTACAGGCTGGCCCATGAACTTTATATTGATGGCTTTCCCTTGGTTCCCAGATTAATGACAGAATACGCCCATAGACAGACGGGTGTGGACATTAACCCAGGTGCGCAAATAGGAAATTCTTTTTTCATTGATCATGCCACAGGGGTGGTCATAGGTGAAACAGCGGTAATAAAAAATAATGTAAAAATCTACCAGGGAGTAACCCTGGGAGCTTTATATGTTGCCAAAAAATTGCAGAAAACAAAACGTCATCCCACCATTGAAAACAACGTTACTATCTATGCCAATGCCACTATTCTAGGAGGGGATACGGTAATTGGAGAGAATTCCATAATTGGAGGAAATGCATGGTTAACAGAATCGGTGCCTGCCAACTCCACAGTCTATCATTCTCCAGTAATCAAAATAAAAACACTTCCACATGTCTCATAGTATTTTGGATATTATAGGGAATACTCCCTTGGTAATATCAAAAGTTATCAATACCAATCCCAAGGTTAAACTTTTTTTTAAATTGGAGGGTAACAATCCCGGAGGTAGCGTTAAGGACCGGGCCGCCCTCAATATGATAAAGGAAGGTTTGGAAAGGGGCGATTTTGATGTAGACTCCAAACTGATAGAAGCAACCAGTGGAAACACGGGAATTGCGCTGGCCATGATAGCTGGAATTTATGGCTTGGATATAGAATTGGTAATGCCGGAAAATTCCACCAAGGAAAGGGTACAGACCATGAGGGCCTATGGCGCCAAGGTAACCCTTACCCCTGCCGATATAGGCATTGAAGGTGCAAGGGATTATGCCGAGTTGAAGGTAAAGGAAGAAGGTTACATCATGATCAACCAGTTCTCCAATGATGATAATTGGAAGGCGCATTACAAGAGTACCGGTCCTGAAATTTGGAGGGATACCCAAGGGGAAATAACCCATTTTGTGTCGTCCATGGGCACTACCGGGACTATAATGGGGACATCCACTTTTTTGAAGGAAAATAATTCCAGAATTCAAATTGTGGGGGTGCAACCTGCCGACGAGGCCAAAATACCAGGGATTCGCAAATGGCCCCAGGAATATCTTCCTAAAATATTTGATCCCACGAAAGTGGATACTGTTATGGAGGTTAACGAGCAGGAAGCTAGGGATATGGCGAAGCGTTTGGCCAAGGAAGAAGGTATTTTTGCAGGTATGAGCAGTGGTGGCGCTGCCGCTGCCGCAGTAAAATTGGCCGAAAGTCTGGAAGAAGGAATAGTTGTTTCCATTGTGTGCGACCGTGGCGACCGATATCTTTCCTCCGATCTGTTCGATTAAAGGGAAGCATTAGGTTCCAATTTACAGCCATCCCTTCTTTTTAAAATAAAATAGAAGGCCTATAAAGATTGCAATCATGAGCCCCCAAACATAGAAATACCCATTGGGGTACTTTAATTCTGGGATATATTCAAAATTCATTCCATATACCCCAACAATAAAAGTAAGGGGGATGAAAATAGTGGCCATTATGGTCAGTACCTTCATCACCTCGTTCATTTTATTGCTCATATTGCTCATATACATTTCCATGAGGCTCATGGACATCTCCCTTAATATATTTAGACTTTCGTTTATTTCTATACAATGGTCCAAGGCATCCCTTAAAAACAACTGGGTGTCTTTTGTAATCAGGACGTGTTCACTATCTATCAATTTATGGATCAACTCCTTCATAGGGTAGATATATCTTCTAATCCTCAGGACTTCTTTCTTCAGGTCTTGGACGGCATGGGCTGTTTTTGGAGTGGGGTTTTCATAAACTTCTTCCTCCAAGGCGTCTATTTTGTGGTTAATGTTTTCCAGAACCACAAAATAATTATCTATAATGGCGTCCAAAAGAGTGAAAAACAAATAGTCCGCAGGCTTGCTTCTTATTCGTCCGGTTTTGGCTCTTATCCTATCCCTGATACTATTGAAAACATCGTCCTGCATTTCCTGAAAAATGAGAACCGTATTCTTCATTAAAACAATGGCCACATGTTCGGTCACCATTTCATTGTTCCCATCCAAATAAAGCATTTTAAAAGCCCCAAAAATGTAGTTGCCGTATTCATCGATCTTTGGTCGCTGATGGGTGTTTACGGCATCCTCCATAGTAAGGGGGTTTAAGGAAAAGGCTTTTCCTAGGTTCTCTATAAACTTTTCATCACTTATTCCAATAACATTGATCCAGGAAATTGAGGGCGATTCCTGGAAGGCAACGATCTTGTTAAAACTCTCGGTGGAGTAAGCATCATACCCTGATTCCAAAACGCCATTTTCATCGTACTCCATTACGTTTACAGTACTCTTGGCTCCTTCCCTATTACCTAGGTAGGTTACGGTTCCCGGAGCCTTCCCGGTTTTGGCAAGTCTTTTTGACTGTCTTTTATGTGTGGATTTTTTTTTGGTCATTGGTTGGAATCTTAATAATACCCTTGCTGAAATTATGTTGTTGCTACTAATTTATGCATTCCAGCCCGTCCATGAATGAACTCCTTGAAAAATTACCTAATTTTTTTTTGGGGTTTTTCTTTCGTAGGAAATGGGATTGCCACTATTGGAACTGTAGATCATTTAACACCAGTCCGGATCCTGGGGCAACATAGGTTAGTAAAGTATTGTTATCCTTTTTCAAAGATTCTTTAATGTCCATTGCAGTAAGTTCTCCCTTGCCAACCTGAATCAAAGCCCCCATAATCATCCTAATCTGATACCGCATAAAACCTTCCCCCGTAATATGCAGGGCGTAACTTGCCTCAGGAAAAAAATTGGCCTTTAAGAGTTCATTCTCTTTTATGACACACGATTCTATGGTCCGTACCACTTTGGTGTTGGGTTGTAGTCGGGCCGTATACGACGAAAAATCATGGGTGCCAATAAATATCTGGGCACAATCCGACATTAAATCCAGATCCAGTTCGTCTATAATGTTTGCTAAAAAGGGCGCACAAAAGGGATGGTTTTTTTGTCCAAAGGAAAAGAGATAAACATATTCCTTTAGTTTACTTTCTTGGATGATATTGAAGTTTTTATCGACCTGTTCTATACTGATGATACGGATGTCCGGGGGTAGGTTTACATTAAATTCATGCATAAACTCCCGAAGGTTCTCCAAGGGATCCTTATCCAGGAATAGTTCAAAGGCCGTGTTTAGGGCCGATACTTTGGCATCTGTACGTCCGGCACCCAAGACTTTGAATTTGGAATTGGGCAAAACAAATTTTAAGGTCTTTACCAACATACCCTCCACCGTCTTTTGATCGGGTTGCTTTTGCCAACCGCTGTAACGGAAGCCCAAAAATTGAAGGTGGATTAAATAGTAAAAACGGGGTGTTTTCATTTTATTCTATATGTTGTTTTATCAAATCCTAAGAAAACCTAGGCAAAGATAGGTAAGGAAGATCGGTTTTAGGATTGATCCCTGAATGCATTTAAAAATATATTTGGCATGAGTTCATCGTACTTTTCGGTACTTCGTCCGAGCCCCCTTTTTTCTATCTTAAATTTCTATATGTTCAACGAAATTTTGTTTAACGAATATGATTTTAGTTGTAATTATGTTGAAAATTATCCGAAATCTTAAACCTTAATTATGGAAAATTCCGTTAGAAGAACCACTCCCCAAATTAATATTGTCCTCACCATTATTTCACTGGTATCCTTAATTATCCTTGGCTTTTATAGCATGTATGGAAATATCTTTATTTTCAATAGGGTAGAGAGTTATATTTTTCCCGTACTATCATTGATCCACTTTCTTTATTTATATGTACTCTGGTTTAAGATAACGGAAAATGAATATCCGGATATGATCATGAAAAATATTGAGTATATCATGTATGGAATCTTACTGGCCTATGGATATAATATTTATGAAACTTTTTTAATTCTTGGCTCCCAAAGTGAATTTCAAGGCCATGTTATACCAAGTTCCTTCGTACCTATGGGCTTTTTGATTATCGCATTACAAAGTCTATTGGTGGTTCTTACTGTTTGGTCATTTGTAATTAGAATACAACGGGTGGGCAAATATGATTTTGATTACCTAAATAATCATATTGATGCCTGGGAGTAAAATATGCCATTTTACAATCCGCTTATAAAGCTACCGTAAACATCTTTTATTTGATAGCCTATAGTGTAACGTTGCTTACTTAGTTTTTTATGGGCAACTAGTCCCCACAACACCAATTCCTTCAAAAAATAGGTATCTTCCTTTTTTATGTCAGGTTGATATTTTGTGATCAATTGTTGAAGTGGAACAATGCTATCCAGCTTTTCCTTGTAGTCCTTATCGGTGGCATCATCCAACAAATCAAATCCTTCCCCATCAAAGAACCAACTAACCAATTCATCATAAGGACTTTCGGCATCCTTGCGTTCCAATTTATCTATCTTTGGAAAATAATTTAGGAAGAGCGACTTCACTGCATCATCTATCAATATTTCCGCAACGCTGCCCGAACCTTCCTGTTCCCCTTCGTAAACTAGTTCAATCTTACCGATTATGGACGGAATGACCCCCATAAAATCGCTCAGCCTTACCATAGTGGTTTTTTGGCCATTCTTCAATACCCGACGTTCAGCGGTACTCATTAAATTTTCGAAGGAAGTAATGCTCATCCTGGCGCTTATACCACTTTTGGCATCTACATATTCACTTTCCCTAGCCTCCCTGCTAATTTGTTCTAGGAGATCTTTGGCCAAGTCGGGCACATAAACGACTTCACTTTGACGCTTGTCCAATTTGGATTCCTGCTCCGTAATTTTACGGGCGGTTTCTATATCCTCAGGATAGTGTGTTAAAATCTGGGACCCGATCCTGTCTTTTAACGGAGTTACTATACTGCCCCTATTGGTGTAATCTTCCGGGTTTGCCGTAAATACAAATTGCAGGTCTAGAGGTAAGCGAAGTTTAAATCCCCTTATTTGAATGTCGCCCTCCTGTAAGATATTAAAAAGGGAGACCTGTATCCTTGCCTGTAGATCAGGTAATTCATTGATTACAAAAATACAACGGTTGGCACGTGGGATCATTCCAAAATGTATAACCCGGTCATTGGCATAGGACAACTTTAGATTGGCAGCTTTAATGGGGTCAACATCGCCTATTAGATCGGCCACCGTAACATCTGGGGTAGCTAATTTTTCATAGAATCGATCATTTCTGTGGAGCCAGGAGATGGGAGTCAGATCCCCGTGTTCCTTAATAGTTTCAGTGGCATACCGAGAAATGGGACTAAAGGGGTCATCATTTATCTCGGAGCCGGAGATGATTGGAATATACTCGTCCAATAAATTTACCATTAACCTTGCCAAACGTGTTTTGGCTTGTCCCCTAAGCCCAAGTAGATTAATGTTGTGTCTGGACAATATTGCCCTTTCCAGCTCCGGTACAACGGAATTTTCATAACCCCAAACCCCTGGAAAGGTAATTTCATCCGACTTTATTTTGTCAATAAGATTTGCTCTTAACTCATCCTTTATTTTTTTTGTTTTGTACCCTGCCTTTCTAAGCTGTCCTAGATTGGTAATTTCCTTATGATTCAATTTCATCTGTAAGTTTTTATAATTTGGCCATCCTGTCTACTTTGGTCGACAGGGAGTGGTGCACAACGGCTTATTCCAATTTTTTTTATCCTTAATTATCCCTTTAATCTTTTTCTTCTATTCTGTTCGTAATCCTCAAAAATCATTTCACCAAGTCCCTTTAGGCCGGTAAAGAAAGCCTTTCCCTTATTAGCTTCTGTAAAATGCCTCACAAACTGTGTTAAATACGGATCTTTGGCAATCATGAAGGTGGTTATGGGAATATGGAGTTTTCTGGCCTGTCTGGCCATGTTGTAGCATTTTTCCACGATATAATCGTCCAGGCCCACACTATTTTTATAATAGGTGCCATCGGCCAATTTAATGCAGCTGGGTTTGCCATCGGTAATCATAAAGATCTGCTTGTTCGTATTTCGCTTCCTACGGAGCATATCCATCGCCAATTGCAATCCTGCAACGGTGTTGGTATGATAGGGTCCTACTTTTAGATAAGGCAGGTCCTTAATAGGAATGGGCCAGGCATCGTTGCCAAAAACCAAAATCTCCAAGGTGTCCTTAGGGTATCGGGTCGTGATAAGCTCTGCCAAGGCCATGGCGACCTTTTTTGCCGGCGTAATGCGGTCTTCGCCATAGAGTATCATACTATGGCTGATATCGATCATGAGGACCGTGCTCATTTGGGCTTTGAATTGGGTGTCCTCCACCACTAAATCCTCCTCGCTTAAATGGAAATTGCCAATACCGTGGTTTATCTGGGCATTTTTTAAACTTTCGGTCATGGAAATCCGCTCTAAACTGTCTCCGAATTTATATTCCCTGTATTCGCCCATATGCTCATCGCCCCTACCCGATAAGCCGGTTTTGTGATTCCCCGAACCACTTCTTTTGATCTTGCCGAAAATTTGATTCAAGGCCGCTTGCCTAATAATCCGTTCCATCTTGGCGGTTATGGACAAATCTGCCTCCTTCCCCCCCGTGCCATCGCCATCACCTTCTTTGGGATCTTCTCTCAGATATCCTTTGGCCTTAAGGTCTTCTATAAAATCGTCAATGGTATAATTCTCATCGGTAAGTTCGTATTCCTTGTCCAACTCCCTTAGCCAATCCAAGGCCTCATCCACATCTCCCGAAGTATGTGTAATCAGTTCCTTGAAAATATCAAAAAGCTTTTCGAAAGGAGTTTGCTCGGGGGCTTCATAGGTAGAAAACCTAAACCCTTTTCTTTTATTAATACCCATACTATAAAATTACTTAATTTGGTCAAGACCTTTTCCTTTTTAAAGAAAACTTAACGGTTTACCTAATATTAGCATCCCTTGGATCATAAAAATCTTTCATATTACAGGGCATTTTTTAAAACTCCTCCACTTTGGATAGGGGAATTGGAAGGTTTGAGGCAATTTGTGCTTCCAGAATTAAATTTTGAAAACCTGGAGATGGGGCGGTTACCTTCCAATGTAAGGTTAGGACATAAAATAGAACACATTTTTCTAAAGCTGATCCAACACTCAACCCAATACAATGTTATTGCTCACAACATTCCCATAAGGAAGGAAAAAACAAGTTTGGGGGAAATAGATTTTTTATTGCAAGATGTTGATAGTCATAAATTTATGCATGTTGAGTTGACGTATAAATTCTATGTGGTAACAGGGGAGGCAACAAAGATTGAATGCCAATTGATTGGGCCAAACAGGAGCGACTCCTTCCTGGCCAAGAAAGAAAGGATTGTAAATCATCAGATTCCGCTTCTGAGAACTCCTGAAGCTACCTCTGTTTTGCAAGGGTTACATATAACGGCTTCGGAATTATTGCATCGGGTGTGTTTTAAATCCCAAATATTTATCCCATTTACGACGCGTGAAGTGGATTTGGCTCCCTTTAATTCCGATTGTATTTGTGGCAGATGGATTCCTTTACAACAATTTAAGAGCCCTTGGTTTTTGGAACAACGTTATTATCTACCATCCAAGCCCGAATGGCTTTTGGAACCGCATCAAGGTGTTGATTGGTTAGGCCATAATGAAATACTGGATTTGATTTCAATTGGGTTGGAAAATAAAAAATCTCCCTTATTATGGATGCAATCAGCTGATTTTACCATTGAAAAACTTTTCATTGTATGGTGGTAAATTCAATTAAAATGGGGGAGTAATAATGGGGTATGTAACCTGTGTAAAAATAATAGAAATAGGATGTCCCAACAATATAGGCAATAATGATTCGTTTTCTTTAGACAAATCTTATAAACCCACACCTATGAAAAAAGTTTATTTGTTGTTTTTTTCATTGTTTGTCTTTTCCATGGCACAGGCAAAGGACGACTGTGAATTAATTTATTCTACCGCATCCTATGCCCTTAATCATGCTAAAAGCGCTTTAAAGGCGAACAACTTTGATCATCAGAAATACTATTCGGGCAAGGCCTTGGAGTCTTACGAAAAACTATTTAAGCTATTGGAAGGGAGTCAATGTGAAGGACTGTCGGAAAAAGTTCAGGACATTATAGCAGATGCTTTAAAGGCTGCGGAACCCGCTGACTGGGATAGAGGACGTTATTACAGTAAAAAGGTGTTCACCAGTACCCAGGACCTTATAAGTTATATGGATGGTAGGACCGAGGTTGCAGGAGTAGACGGCACAGAGTAATTATCCGGGAACAATACCTTTCCCTTAATAAAAAAAAGTCATTGTTTTTCCGGTCAACAAAATACTAAGTTGAACAGGTAAACAATGACTTTCCTTTTTTTTATGCAGTAGGGCCTTTAGCCTACAATATTCAAAGGTGCTGTGGTTTTCCAATTACCCCTGGTAAAATCCGGAAATTCTTGTGGTGCTCCATTTTGGGCCACGGATGCTTCGCTCAAGGTACCTACGGCACTCCAATAACACCCTTCATAAACGTTCTGATCCAATGGTTGTCCATTTCTAAGGCACTCGATGATTCTATACCTCATTATAAAGTCCATTCCGCCATGTCCGCCCATTTTGGTGGCCAATTCTCCCAATCGCACGTATAGTGGATGTTCGTATTTTTCGAAAATCTTTTGCAATTGCTCGCCTTCTGCCCACTCATGGTGGTTGTCCGGGCCACCTTCCACTCCACCTTCCAAGGCAATCCGGGTAGGGAAACCTGTCAAGGTTCCTTTTGTGCCTTGTATCAGGTTGTGTCTGGTATAAGGTCTAGGGCTAGTTTCGTCCCATTGTACCATAATTGTCCTACCCATGTGGGTTTTAACAATGGATGTATTTATATCCCCACCCTTAAAGTCCAACTTATTCCACTTGTGGTCTGCCGGAAAATTCTTGGCAGCATATAGATTACGACCTTTACCTGGAGAAGAAAAGGAATTTATAAATTTGAAATTATCCTCTCCCCTGGCCAAATTCATGTATTGTGCTACTGGCCCCAGTCCGTGGGTAGGATAGAGATTGCCATCGCGATTGGCATAATGATAGGTACGCCAAGACCCCGTTCCACGTTCCACTTCCTTCATTTGTGATCTTAATTCGTGGATATAGGCAGCTTCTCCATGTAGCAATTCGCCAATAACACCTTTACGGCACATATTTAAGTAGAGTAGTTCTTCCCTGCCATAGTTGACGTTTTCCATCATCATACAATGCTTTTGGGTTTTCTCCGAGGTATCCACTATGTCCCACATCTCTTGGATGGTAAGGGCCAGTGGTACTTCAACAAAAACATGGGCCCCACTTTTCATAGCTTCTATGGCCATAGGTGCATGCAATTCCCATGGGGTACAAACAAAAACGGCATCTGGCTTTTCCTTTTTCAACATCTTTTTCCAGTCGTTCTCCCCATCGGTGTACAAGGTTATTTTCTTGTGCCTGGTGCCACCACCATTTTCCTTGCATATGTTTGCCGATTTCTCGGCAAGATCTTGGTACAAATCACTGATAGCTACTACTTCTGTCCCCTCAATGGCCGCAATTTGATGTGCATGTCCAGAACCTCGAGCACCTACACCTATAAAGGCGCATTTTACGGTTTCCAATTTAGGGGCTGAAAATCCGCCCATATACTTGGCACCATATAATGGTTCCGGGGTATTATAGGGGCTGTTACCGGTGATTGAATTGGACCATGCCGGGGTCATTGCCAAACCCACACCAGCAATGGATGTTTTTCTAAGAAAATCCCTCCTATTTGATTTCATACTTTAAACTCTTGATGTTATTGATTATTCCTTGGAATTTTTGAAGATAAGTTAATTTATTTTACCAAAACAAATCAAGTTGGAAATTGCACAATTTTCGAGTCATATGAAAAATATTTAAAAACTAATGCCGAGACTCTAGAACCTTAACGATGTCCTGAAGTTTAAATCCTTTTGCCTGTAACAAGATTAGGTAATGGAACAAGAGATCGGCGCTTTCCTCCTTGAACAGTTGGTCGTTATCGTCTTTGGCCTCAATGACGACCTCTACAGCCTCTTCGCCTACTTTTTGGGCAACTTTATTAATCCCGCTTTTAAAGAGTGAGGAAACATAGCTAGGTTTAACTCCCTCGGGAATCCCGACCTTTCCCTCTGCTTGTTCTTTTCTATTTTGAATAATGCTTTCCAATTCTGATAGAAATCCAAAGGAGGTATCGTTTCTTTCGCCCCAGCAGGTATCGGTTCCCTTGTGACATGTTGGTCCTACGGGAGCCACCATTACCAATAGGGTGTCATTGTCACAATCCAATTTAATATCCACTAGATTCAAAAAGTTTCCGCTTTCCTCCCCTTTGGTCCACAATCTGTTTTTAGTGCGACTAAAGAAGGTTACTTTACCACTGTCCACAGTTTTTTCGTAGGCCTCTTGGTTCATATACCCGAGCATAAGTACATTTTTTGTAAGTGCGTCCTGTATTATGGCCGGTACTAGGCCATCGTTGTTTTTGTTAAAGTCTATGTTCATGATTTTGGATTCCATTAGGGTTTTATAATCTAACCGGTATATTATTTCTTTTCAACTCTGCTTTCAAGTCCTTGATCTCGATTTCTTTGAAGTGAAACACGCTGGCCGCCAAAGCGGCATCTGCCTTACCCTCCATAAATGTATCCGTGAAATGTTGCATATTTCCGGCACCGCCCGATGCTATAATGGGTATATTCAATTCGGTGGATAATCGGGCCAAAGCTTCATTGGCAAATCCGTCCTTAGTACCATCGTGGTCCATGGAAGTAAAAAGGATTTCACCGGCCCCACGGTCTTCCACTTCCTTTGCCCAGGTAAAAAGATTTAGGGTTGTAGGTACCTTCCCTCCTACCAAGTGAACAATCCATTCCCCATTTATTTGTTTGGCATCTATGGCAACCACTATGCATTGTGATCCAAATTTGGCAACCAGGTCGTTGATCAATTGAGGATTTTTTACAGCCGATGAATTTATGGATACCTTATCCGCTCCATTATGCAGTAATATATCTACGTCTTCCACAGATGAAATACCACCGCCAACAGTAAACGGAATATTTACTTTTTCAGCCACACGCAGCACTAAATCGGCCAATGTTCTCCTTCTTTCCTCCGTTGCGGAAATATCTAGGAAGACTAGCTCGTCCGCTCCTGTTTTTGCGTAAATTTCGGCCAATTCCACGGGGTCCCCTGCATCCCTCAGGTCTACAAAGTTGATTCCTTTTACCGTTCTCCCGTTTTTGATATCCAAACAAGGGATNATTCTTTTTGTTAACATGGGGTATTTACGTTTTTGTATTTGGAGGCGAATCCAATTAATATCTTCAATGCCATTACTAGGCTGTCCCTATTGAACTGCAATAGGTTTTAAGGGTTAAATATCGAGAATAAATTTTTCCAATTGTTTTAGGCTAATTCTGTTTTCATAAATGGCCTTACCAATAATGGTTCCTTCACAGCCCAATTCGGCCAGTTTAGGGAGTTCGTCAAAAGTTGAAATACCGCCACTGGCAATTAGTTGTAATTTTGGTCCACATTCAGCCAAAATCTTGCGATACAAATCAAATGAAGGGCCTTCCAACATACCATCCTTACTAATATCGGTACAGATAACCCCTCTGATTCCTTCTTTTTGATACACCTGTATGAAGGGAACCAACTCCTCCTTGGAATCTTCCATCCAGCCAGAAACGGCAACCATCTCATTTTTGGCATCCGCTCCTAGAATAATCTTCTCTGGACCGTATTTGTTGATCCATGAAATAAAGGTTTCCCTGTCTTTTACAGCAATACTTCCTCCGGTAATTTGATTGGCCCCACTTTCAAAGGCTATCCTTAAATCCTCGTCGGTCTTGAGTCCACCTCCAAAATCTATTTTTAAGTTGGTATTGGAAGCTATTTTTTCCAACACCTTATGATTTACAATGTGCTTGGATTTGGCTCCGTCCAAATCTACTAAATGTAGGTATTGTATACCATGGGCCTCGAACTCTTTTGCCACCTCCAAGGGATTCTCATTGTAAATTTTTTTGGTGTCATAGTCTCCTTTGGATAGTCTAACACATTTTCCTTCAATGATGTCTATGGCGGGTATTATTCTCATTTTGTTTTTAATTAAGTCCCAATGGGCATTTATTTAATTGGGAGTATGTATGGTTTCGATAAAATTTCTAAGAATCCGTTCCCCTACCTCACTGCTCTTTTCTGGGTGGAATTGGGTTCCATAAAAATTATCTTTTCTCAAAGCGGCACTATATCCCAAACCGTAATCCGCTTCTGCTATGGTTTCCTTGCACAAAGGGGCATAAAAACTGTGTACCAAATAAATATGCTCTTTTTCATTGACGTTTTTGAAAAGATCGGATTTTAAATTTGTAATTTGATTCCATCCTATTTGTGGAACTTTTACCTCATTGGAAAACTTAACCACGTCAACATCAAAAATACCTAGGCCCTGCGTATTGCCTTCTTCCGAAGAGTGACACATTAATTGCATTCCGAGACAAATTCCCAGTACCGGCTGTTTTAATTTGGGTATAATCTGGTCCAATTTACTTTCGCGCAACTTTTTCATGGCGCTACTGGCTTCCCCAACACCTGGAAAAATAACTTTATCGGCCGTCATAATCCCCTCAGCATCCTTGCTCAGAATAGCTTCGTATCCCAAGCGTTGAAAGGCAAATTTAATGCTCTGTATATTTCCGGCTCCGTAATCTATTATTACTATTTTCATTTTCTTTGTCCTTCGGACAGATTTTTTGCTCACTAAGTGAGGTTTGAATATTCCGACACTTGTCTACCCCTTGCTTTTGGACAGGGCCTTGAGGCATAAGACTTCTATAATACTCCTTTGGTACTTGGAAGCACCATTTTATCCACATCCCTTTTCACGGCCATCTTGATTGCCTTGGCAAATGCCTTGAAAATGGCTTCGATCTTATGGTGTTCGTTGTTGCCTTCGGCTTTGATATTTAGGTTGGCCTTGGCTCCGTCCGTAAAGGATTTAAAGAAATGATAAAACATTTCCGTTGGCATTTTTCCTATCATTTCCCGTTTGAATTCCGCTTCCCATACCAACCAGTTTCGTCCACCAAAATCAATGGCTGCCTGTGCTAAACAGTCATCCATGGGCAAACAGAAGCCGTATCGCTCTATACCCAGTTTATTGCCCAAAGCTTTATGGAATACCTCTCCCAACGCTATGGCGGTATCCTCAATAGTATGGTGCTCATCCACTTCCAGATCTCCCTTGACCTTGATTTCAAGGTCCATTTGACCATGGCGCGCCAATTGATCCAGCATATGATCAAAGAAATCCAATCCGGTACCGATATCACTTTTTCCGGTACCGTCTAGATTGAGTTTTATAAAAATATCGGTTTCATTGGTTTTGCGCGTTATCTCCGATACCCGATCTTTCAGTTTTAAAAATTCGTAAATTTTTTCCCAGTCATTACTTTCCAGGGCTATGTAGTTATTTAATTCTTCCCTTTTAACGGATATTTCCCCTGTTCCCAAATTGGTGTTGTCGTTGATAAAGATGCCTTTGGCCCCTAAATTCTTGGCTAGTTCCACATCGGTCAGCCGGTCCCCTATTACAAAGGAATTGGCCAGATCGTATTCTTCGGAAAAGTATTCGGTAAGTAATCCGGTCCCCGGTTTTCTGGTATTGGCGTTCTCATGTGGGAAGGTCTTATCCAGAAATACCTTATTAAAAACTACTCCCTCATTTTCAAATGATTTTAATATAAAATTATGGACCGGCCAAAAGGTATGCTCGGGAAAAATATCGGTTCCCAATCCATCCTGATTGGTGATCATCACCAATTCATAATCCAATTCCTTGGCTATTTTACCCAAATAAGTAAAAGCTTTGGGGTAGAACACCATTTTTTCAAAAGCGTCTATTTGCTCGTCGATGGTCTCTTTAATAATGGTACCATCCCTATCTATAAATAGAACTTTTTTACCTATTTTGTTTCCCTTGGTGGCATTTGTATCCGGACTCATAGTATTATGTGGTTGTTATATTCTGCAATGCATTTATTAATATCTCATTTTCCTCCTTGGTTCCAACGGTAAACCTTAAGGTATTTTCACAAAGGGGTTGGGTGGTCCTATTGCGGACAACGATACCCATTTCCAACAGTTGATTATATCTTTTGGTAGCGTCATCCACTTTGGCCAATATAAAATTTGCGTCCGTGGGATATATTTTCTCTACAAATTCCACTTGGCGCAGTACATTGTAAAGGGCCTCCCGTTCCGTTAAAATATCTATTATCTCCAGGTTGACCGCATTAACATCCAAAACCCTTTCCAATGCCCGTTGTTGGGTTAGTTCGTTTACGTTGTAAGGCGGTTTAATTTTATTCAGTACGGAGATTATTTCTTCTGAAGCATAACATTTCCCCAATCTTATACCGGCCATTCCATAAGCCTTGGATAAGGTTTGGGTTATTACTAAATTGGGATAGTTCTTCAATTCCGTAATCCAACTCACTTCGCCGGAGAAGTCTATATAGGCTTCATCCACTACTACCAATCCGTTAAAATTGTCCAATAATTCCCTTACGCTGCTATTTGAAAAACTATTTCCAGTAGGATTGTTGGGGGAACACAGAAACAGCAATTTACTTCTGTTGTCGGCTGTTTTAAGAATTTCGGGCACATTGGGTTCAAAGTCCTTTGTTAATAGCACCTCCCTATTCTCTACATTGTTAATACTGGCAAGTACCTTGTACATACCGTAGGTTGGCGGCAGGCTAATTATATTGTCCTCCTTTGGTTCACAGAAAGCCCTAAAAATTAAGTCCAATACTTCATCGCTACCATTGCCCAATAGAAGTTGCCGGGAACTCACTCCTTTTCTTTCTGCCAAAACCTCCTTCAATCGTCTTTGGTGTGGATCGGGATATCTGTTTACCCCAGTTTCAAACGGATTTTCATTCGCATCCAAAAAAACCATTTTGGAACCATCCGAAACATATTCGTCCCTTGCGGAAGAATAGGGGCTTAAGCCCTTTACATTCTCCCTTACAATATTGTTGATATTGAATATTTTAGTTTTCATTCTTTCGCTGCTTTTCGCTATTTGGAAACATAGATGTCATGGTGTGCTGTACGTTTACCGCGCTTTTATCATTTTAAACTCTCCAATCTAAGGGTTACGGCATTTTTATGAGCCTGCAGCCCTTCGGCTTCGGCCATCAACTCTATGGTCTTGCCAATTTCCTGAATGCCTTTTTCGGATATTTTCTGAAAGGTCATACTCTTCATAAAACTATCCAGATTTACCCCGCTATACTGCTTGGCAAACCCGTTGGTTGGCAGGGTATGATTGGTTCCAGATGCGTAATCCCCTGCACTTTCCGGAGTATAATTTCCAATAAAAACTGANCCGGCATTGTAGGTCTGTTCCAAATAAAACTCCTCGTTTTCAACACATAGAATATAATGTTCCGGCCCGTATTCATTAATCAGATCTATGGCGGTCTGTTGGTCTTCCACGAAAATAAGTTTGCTATTGCCGATGGCCTTTACGGCTATATCCTTTCTTGGCAGGTCCTTTATTTGCTTGGCAACTTCCGTTTCAACAGCTTCTATTAGCTTTTTGGAAGTGGATACCAGAATAACCTGACTGTCCGTACCGTGTTCGGCCTGACTCAATAGATCCGAGGCTACAAATGTCGCGTTGGCAGTATCATCGGCCATGACCAAAAGTTCACTGGGACCTGCAGGCATATCTATGGCTATTCCGTATTTGGTGGCAATTTGTTTGGCAACGGTTACAAATTGATTTCCAGGGCCAAATATTTTGTACACGGGAGGTATGGTTTCCGTCCCAAAAGTCATACTTGCAATGGCTTGGATACCACCCACCTTGAATATTTTGGTAACCCCACATAGGTTGGCCGCGTATAATATGGCAGGGTGTACTTTTCCTTCCTTGTTGGGAGGGGTACATAGAATAATCTCCTTACATCCGGCAATGTTGGCAGGAATGGCCAACATTAAAATAGTGGAAAACAAAGGGGCCGTACCGCCTGGTATATACAATCCTACTTTTTGAATGGGCCTTTTTTCCTGCCAGCATTGCACGCCATCTGCAGTTTCTACCGTAATTCTTTGGGTTTTTTGGGCCNTATGNAATTTTTCNATATTGTTTTTAGCTTGTTGAATGGCTATCTTTAAGTCCTTGGAGATTAATTCATTGGATTCCTCTATCTCCATGGGAGCAACCAAGGCGTCTTGTAGGTCTACACCATCAAATTTTTTGGTGTAGCTCCTAACCACGGAATCCCCACCGGACTGTATTTCCCTAAAGACTGCATTGACAATTTCCTCTATATCGGCTACAGATTGTGTAGGCCGTTTTAAAACAGTCTTCCATAGTGCCCTTTCCGGATTGTATATCTTGTTCATTCCTATAATACTTTTTGCATGTGGTAACCTATAGCCTGATAACCTTGGTTGTTCCAAAATTGAATACCTTTCCCATTATTTATATAGCAGTTGATCTCCGAGGTATTACATCCGATTTCCAACGCATAAATTAAAACCTGATCCATCATTAATTTCCCCACCCCGGAACTTCTATATTCCGGTAATACAAATACATTGTCCGGTTCCAGATGTTTACCAACGTAAAACTTATTTAAAACCCATATGCCACATATACCTATTAACCCTTCTTTATTATAGGCGCCCAAACATTGATATCCGTCCATGAGCATATCCTGCAGTCGATTCTCTAGGGTTTCAACAGGAATTTTATAATTGTTGAGCATTTGTACCAAGGGCAAAATTTCATTCATATTCCCCTTGGGGATGAACCTTATTTGAAATTCGGTAGCCATAGCACTTTTACAAAACCATTTTTTCTATGGGGCATACCAATATTCCCTCTGCTCCCGCTTTCTTTAGTTCCTGAATTACTTCCCAGAACTTATCCTTGTTGATTACCGTATGCACGGAACTCCATCCCTCTTCGGCCAAAGGAAGTACGGTTGGACTCCTCATGCCTGGCAATAATGCAATAATTTCGTTCAGCTTTTCGTTCGGTGCGTTCAAAAGAACATATTTGGACTGTCTAGCACGTAACACGGACTGAATTCTAAATCTTAAGTCTTCCAACAAGACCGTTCGTTCCCGGGAAATTTGTGGAGAAACGGCCAGTACGGCTTCACTTGTCAGCATTACCTCCACTTCNTTTAAATTGTTTTTGAACAGCGTACTACCACTGGAAACAATATCGCAAATGGCATCTGCCAACCCTATATTGGGCGCAATTTCTACGGAACCGTTTATAATATGCAGATCTGCTTTTACCCCCTTACTGTCCAAATAATTCTTTACGGTATTGGGATAGGAAGTGGCAATCCTTTTACCTTCAAAATCGGTGACTGATTTGTACTTGACCGATTTGGGAACTGCCAGGGATACTTTACATTTGGAAAAACCCAGTTTCTCTGCGATGGAGATATCCTCACCTTTTTCAATTAGGACATTCTCACCAATAATGGCAATATCTACGACCCCATCCCTAAGATATTGGGGAATATCCCCATTTCTAAGATAGAAAACCTCTAAGGGAAAATTTCTGGAAGAAGCCTTGAGTTGATCTTTTCCGTTGTCTATGGAAATACCACAGTCCTTTAATATTTGAAGTGAGTCTTCGTTTAAACGGCCGCTTTTTTGGATCGCAATTCTAATTTTTTTCATTTTTGGTATTTTGTTTTTGGCCTGAACAAATCTAACAGGTTGTTAAATACAAAACCCGTTTGATTGCTCAAACGGGTTAGAATATAGTTTAGATACAACAATACATTCCTAGCTCGCTTGACTGCAAGTGAAGAAATGATGATGATGTGTCCTGTTGTTTTTCATGATAAGACAAAATTAAAACTATTTTTCAACCTTGGAAAATTTATACGGAACAATTTATTTTAAAATTGTTAAATTATTACTGATTACCTAAAATAATGGGCATGCCCGACTCTCCACTTCCAATAACAATAACCTTGGCATTGGGGGATTCGGACAATTTGATGGTTGCATCAATACCTTTGTCCTGCAATATTTTGTCTGTCAGGGAAGCACTTAATATGGTATTGGCATCTGCCTTACCCTGGGCCTCAATTATCACTTTTTGGGCTTCCTTTTGTGCGGTAACCAATCTAAATTCATATTCTAGGGATTCTTGTTCCTGCTTAAGTTTACGCTCAATAGCTTCCTTAATAGTGGGTGGTAAGGTAACATCCCGAACCAAAATTTCATTGAGCTGTATATATTGTCCATCTACAATTTTTTCGGTCTCTTCAAAGATTTCTTGCTGAATGGCATCCCTTTTACTGGAATAAAGCTGTTCTGGGGTATATCGCCCAACAACACTTCTTGCTGCGGATCTAATGGTTGGCAATAATACACGCTGTATATATTCAGTACCTTTTTCTTGGTGCAATTTTCCCAAAAATTCTCTTTTTGGTTCAAACCAGGCCGAAGCTTCCAACTTAATTTCAAGACCGTTGGAGGATAATACCTGCATTTTTTCCAAAACTTCCTGTTGCCTTACCTCATATATAAAAACCTTGTTCCATGGGGCTACAATTTGGAACCCCTCTCCCATAGGGGCCTCATCGGTGACCACTCCTCCACCAAAAGTCTTGTAAAGCACTCCGGCTTCACCGGAGCCAATGGTAACGGCCGATTTTGAAATTAATATTACAAGAACTATTAAGGCGAATACGGCCGGTAGTGCAATTTTTGGTAATTTGTCCATTTATTATATTTATTAAGTTAATCCGTTATACTTTCTGATAAACCACTCAAGTGATAGGGCTGCAACGATAATGCCCAAAAGAAATTTAAAATCGATTAAAGGTACGACAATTTGTTTGCTTTTTTGAACCGGTACAAACTTAGTATCGGTTTCCAATGCCGTTACCAGGGAGTCCATTTGATCTGGAAAGTAAAGTTTTCCTGTCGTATTGTTTGCCAGTCGATTCAGTTTGCCATAATTGCTTGAGGAGAATTGTTTTTCGGCATCAAAATCCAATACGGAAAAGCTACCTGATCTGCTCAGATTTTCTTTGGTTACGGTAGCAATAAAATCATATGTTGCAGGGGTTAAATGGCTTAAATCTGCTTCGTAGTATCCATCTTTTAATAACATTGGAAATTCCAAGGAGGTATTGGTGGATTTATTCACCACTTTTATATTAATGGAGGCGTTGGCATCAAAGACAAAGGCCTCATCAAAATAAGTAGCCTTTATTTTTGTTTCGTTGCTGTTATTGTAAATGGAACTATAATCCAGTACAAATCTATTTTTACCTTTGGAGGTGGTAAGATAAAGGATCAGTTTTCCAAGGAATGCATCAAATTCCACAAATGCTTGATCGTTCCGGTAATTTTGAACCCTCCATTTCCAAATATTTTCCCCTACCAATATGGCATGTTTTGAAGCGTCCTCNTCTACCGTGGACAATAAGGGTTGGTCCATATCCACCCCTTTGATACGGATTTTGAGCAAGGGTTCGCCANGGCCCAAAATAGTCACGGGCCCTGCATCGGATAAAAGGGGAGGAAAATCTTGTAGGGAGAAATCTGAAATATCGAATTTTGAAAATGCGGCATTGGGGCTTGCAAATAATTCTTGCACCGGATAACCTGTTTCCACAAGGAAGCTATTTTGAATGTTGTTCAAAAAATTAAAGTCGGTATTAGTACCTAATACGGTAAAGGAATTGGAATTTCGCAATTGTATTTGTTGATACACTTTAGCAAAAGTGGCATCGGGCTGATAAAGTATATAAACATCAACTTCCTGTAATTTGCTTAAATCGGCATCGGGCCTATAAATGGATACCAACCTTTGCTCGTTGCTCTCTATGGATTTCTTAAGTGCGCCAATATCTGGGTGTTGGACATTAGAAATAATGGCCACATTTGTTTTTTCGTCCAGTACTTCCAAGGCCATCAATTTTTCATTGTTGGCCGAATTTTTTTCATTGGGCAATGGGGATAAAGTCACCTTAATGTTTTTTATTCCTACCGTGCTGGCCTCTATCTGGGTATTGATAATCTTGGTGTTGGAAACGTTGGACAATGCAACTTTTTCT
>JGI24723J26617_10000226_pt1 | contig 56043 bp, 52 predicted proteins | sample Cruoilmetagenom6_FD_26617 | JGI IMG/M metagenome (IMG submission 26617) | reverse complement strand
TTGAACCGAGATCGTTTGATTCGATCCTGCTCAGTGAGTGCTGGTTCTCGTAAGTTCCAAAGCAAGAGCATGATCAAATCTCGTTGTTGCTCGTCTGATGTNGGGATCGCCTTAAGGAGTATTGGTTCGAGCTCATCTCCGAANCCACCCAATGCATACACGCTGAACTTAGCATCCGCANAGATATCGTTATCCCGAAGGTGCGGGAGAAGAATNCTAGATGCTTCATCGACGCTTTGAGCAACACCTGCTCTTGCGAGGATATACGCGGCGAAATAGCGTTGTTGATTGTCGTTCGATCTCATCGCAGCTTCAAGCTGAGAAACCCAATCTTGAGCGACGAGTGTCAACGATATCGTACAGAATCGAGCGTTCGTATAGATCAGTCCGCGTTTTCGAGGACGATCGTACGGCGTTGTATCATCACGCAATCCTTCGATCGATACTCGGATCAGATCCTCAGTGATTGGGTAATCTTCATTGATCGATTCGATTATGTATCTTTGAGTTGTGTAGTCGAATCGTCTTTTCTGAGCTTGGTTCCAGATGTGCTTACAAATTAGTTGGCGTACTTGCCAGTCTTCGTGATTCAAGGATGCATACAGATATTCAGCAGTGAGATCAGGATGCGAGAAAAAGACTCTCGCAGCTCTGGAGTAGTTATATCGAACATCGTCATCGCGAAACTGATCGAGCAACTCGTCGAGTGAATAAGAATGATCGAAGATTGTTGTGCAGTTAGTTAAAACAGGGGGTTCACTACTGGGTTGGCCGAAGCATGAACAAGTGAGCAGGGTGATCGTTAAAAGTGAAGTTGCAATGTTCATGTTTCATCTTCGGCGATTCGGTCAAAGATCAACCAGCACTATCGCCGCGAGCTTCATGCTCGGAATCAAAGTCTTCAGCAAACGAGACAGGTCCTGGCAACTCAGTCTTCCAAGGTTGTTCACTTGTGAGTTCACGCGCTGCCTTGCGCCCTTCAAGAATCCATCGGCGCTCTGAGTTGCTCTCAGGGACATCCATCGGAGAGTGCATCGCAGTCGGATCATCTTGAGTGACATGAATCTTCTGAGTTGGGAATGCAAACTCCACTCCGAGTCGATCTGCTAATCGAACAACATCGAGCATGAAGCGATGCTTCTCTCTGAGTTCGATTGACCAATCTGGACATTCAAAGAAGATGTACACCAAAATATCAAGCGAGTGAGGTCCAAACCCGTTGAGCCAGACATGGTAATAGTCCTTGCGGGTGTATGGATGGAGCTTCACAATCTCGCGAATACCAGCACAGAATGCTTCGATCTTGTCCGGATGTGTGTCGTAAGTGACGTTGAGCTTGGTTGTGAAGCGTCGATATTTCCGTCGGCCGTAGTTGTCGACTTTTGCTCGAACAAGGGTTGCGTTTGGAACTGTGACGAGTGAGTTATAGAAAGTGCGAATCCGTGTTGATCTGAAACCGAGATCTTCGACTGTGCCCTCTACTTCATTGACATAGATCCAGTCTCCGATTTCGAATGGACGATCGAGGATAACTGCGATTGATCCGAAGAAGTTTTCAATCGTGTCTTTCGCTGCAAAAGCAACGGCTAAGCCACCAATTCCGAGCCCAGTGAGCAGCGGCATGATTTCAATTCGAAACGCTGATGCAATGTAGACGAGCCCGATGGCGCCGATGAAGAGTTTCGCCGTGCGTTTAACCATTGGGACAAGCAGATCGTCGAACTTGGTTTCTGTCTTCTCTGCTTGGGTTGAGAGCCAATCCCCGATGAGATCGGTGAGCTTAAATGCGGCCCATACAAGTGAAACCATCAAGACAACGCGGACTGCAACGATCAAAACAATTGTTGGAGTCGCGGGGAGAAGCCCGAGTTCGAGTGCGATGTACCAGATACCAGCTGCGGCGAGCATTCCAAATGGACGCACCGCTCTCTTGAGCGAGCCTTTTTCGACTTCGCGCCCTCGCCTTACTTCGAAGCGATGCCACAATCGACGAAGAATCCCTCTCACGAGTAGATCTGCGATCATCCCGATGAAGATGACGACGAGGATTCCGATCCATTGCCAGTATTCGAGACCGAGCGATGCATTGCCTTTGAGTGATGAAGGGACAGCATCACGAATTCGTCCCATCAGGGTTTTATCGAGTTGATCTCCTGCGATCGTGTCTTCGTCTTCAGTTTGGATTGCAAAGTCGTGGATTCGATCAAGGGTTTCTCGATCGAAGAGCCATTGTCCATTCGATTGTCTTGTGAGCGAGATTGAATAACCCGGATGCTTTGTTGCAAAGGTTAAATGCTCCCAAATTCGATCAGTCTGAGGGTAGTAAACAAACCTTGTATCAGCGAGCTGGGTTGGAAGTTGGTCCTCGCGGACGAGCCCGATCCGTCCAAGAACGCTGTAGAGGTCGGCCGCGAGATTCCATCGAGTTTCAAAAGGAAGCGTGCTATCGACATCAAGACACTCAATTGCTTGAGTCATCCCTGCTTTTTTCTCAGATGAAGAGGCGCCGTCTGTAAACCCTTTTATCCCTTTGAGAAAAGCGAACATCGTCGCTTGTGGCGATGCGTGAAGAGGGTTTGAAATAGGCACTTGGGTCGCAATTTCAGTGCTTTGTTCGGAGTCTTGAGCCGAACTAGGGAGTGTAATGGTGTCTTGAGCCGTCGCTTGAGGAACCATCAAAGCCCAGATACAGGCAGTGACAAGGGCAAGGACAGATTGACGAGATAGGCCAGCGCTGGAGATGAGCTTCATAACCAGCATCTTATCCCTAATCTCTTGCTAGATCAGGGTTCAACAATTCGCGTCTCGTTGGAGCGCAATTGATCCATCTTCGGTAGTCTATCGAGTTTCCTTGTCCTACCCTATAGACCCAATATGACGAGCACAAGGCGCGTCAGAATGAAACTGATTTTATCGATAAAGGGAGCGGCGCACATGGCAGCTGGGACCAAAGGATCAATCACACAAGTCATCGGGTCGACATTCGACGCACAGTTCCCTGAAGGGGATCTGCCCGATATCTACAATGCAATTATCACTGAGTGGCAACACGACGGGAAAGCAACCAAGCTTGTTGGAGAAGTTCAACAACATCTTGGTGGCGGACGCGTTCGTGCAGTAGCGCTCGGTTCAACCGACGGTATGACCAGAGGGATGACCTCGGTTGACTCCGGCGGCCCTGTAAGCGTTCCAGTAGGAGAGAAAGTACTCGGACGAGTATTCAATCTCCTCGGTGAAGCAATCGACAACAAGCCTGAGCTTGAAGGTGTAACTCGTTCGTCGATCCATCGCGAACCACCTGAGTTCTCACAGCTCAATCCGAAGACGGAGATCTTGCCTACTGGTATTAAGGTCATCGACTTGCTCTGCCCGTTTGTACGCGGTGGTAAGATCGGCCTCTTCGGCGGTGCAGGTGTTGGTAAAACCGTTATCATTCAGGAAATGATCGCTCGCGTTGCTCGTGAGTTCGGTGGATACTCCGTATTCTGTGGCGTGGGTGAAAGAACTCGCGAAGGGAATGACCTTTGGCGCGAAATGGCTGAAGCGGAATATACCGACGCAGAAGGAAATACTGCACACGTTCTCGACAAGGTAGCGATGGTCTTCGGCCAAATGAATGAACCTCCGGGATCACGTCTCCGTGTTGCACTCTCTGGCTTGACCATGGCGGAAAACTTCCGTGATGAATCAGGTAAAGAAACCATGATGTTCGTTGACAACATCTTCCGCTTCACGCAGGCCGGTTCAGAAGTGTCCGCACTTCTCGGTCGTATGCCTTCAGCGGTAGGTTACCAGCCGACCCTTTCGACTGAAATGGGTCAGCTTCAAGAACGAATCACTTCGACCGCTAAGGGTGCGATTACTTCCGTGCAGGCGATTTATGTGCCGGCGGATGACCTTACTGACCCTGCTCCTGCGACTGCGTTTGCTCACTTGGATGCATTCGTTGTTCTTGAGCGTTCGATTGCAGAAAAAGGTATCTTCCCTGCGGTTGACCCACTCTCATCAACTTCGCGAATCCTTGATCCTTCGATCATCGGCGAGCGTCACTACGCTGTTGCTCAGCGTGTACAAAAGATCCTCCAGCGTTACAAGGATCTCCAGGACATCATCGCGATTCTTGGTGTTGACGAGCTCTCAGATGTTGACAAGCAGGTTGTTGCTCGTGCTCGTAGAATCGAACGATTCTTGTCACAGCCGTTCTACGTTGCGGAAGTATTTACCGGATTCCCTGGTATTAACTCCACACTCGAACAGACAATCGATTCGTTCGAGCGTCTATGTGAAGGCGAAGGCGACGATCTCCCTGAATCTGCATTCATGTATGTTGGTACACTCGAAGACGCCCGCAAGAAGGCAGAAGCAGCAGCAGCGAACGCATAAGCGATCAACGCTCGGTTTCATCCAAACTTTCAAGATTATTTACAACACCCGCAATCGCGGGTGTTTTTTTATTCAATCATGGAATAAGAACTGAGTGAATAGCATTGTAACTCATACTAACTGTTTGGTTAGGAATAGGGTAATAGGTGTCCTCAAACTTCGTCGCAAAGGAAGTTGAAATGGTGAAAACTAAGAATGTCGATCAACGCGCGTGTTCATACAAAACACTTGATGATTTGAGTCGAGATCTCGATCAAATCGAGTCCTGGTATTCTGCAGGTACTCTTACATGTAAGGGCAACTGGAGCGAAGGAATGATCTTCGATCATGTCGCAAAAGTCTTTTCATATTCGATTGATGGATACCCATTTAAGTTTGCAGCCCCCATGCGCAAGATTGTGACACTGATGTTCAAGAAGAAGATCATGGCTGGCGCGCCGTTCCCTGCTGGGATTAAACCGCCACCAAGGTTCTTGTATTCTGGGGATGTCGCAGCGGCGAGCCCTGATAATGACTTTACTTTTGAGCAAGGTATCGATTCTCTTCGTTCTGTCATCGCAAGAGTGGAGAATGGGGAGAGGCTCACAGAACCCAGTCCAGTGCTCGGCCCACTTACGCACGAAGAGGGAATCAGAAAGCATCTCGCGCATGCAGAGTTGCATCTAAGCTTTCTCGATAACAGTGGGTAACTTTTTAAGCAGCTTCCGATTTATCATCAGCCTGAAGATCAGTAACTGAGTTATTGTCTTGAGGTGGCAATGCAAACTGGGAGTGGAACTGCTGAAGCAAAGTGAGAACGGTTCTCTGTGTTGAGACAGGATCAGGCTCTGACTGTGCGCATAAGAAACGGAAACCCGACAAGTCTGGAGTTGATCTAGTTGCGTGTTCGATGACACCCATACGCCATGAATCAAACTGTCGTTTATTGAGCATCGCGAAGATCAATACTTCGGGTTCGTCAGAAACTTCGCAACTCTGGATGTGATCTAGCTCCAGTTCGAGCGTTGTGTAGTCGCCTTCCATGATTTCAAAGAGATATCCGCCTGCAATCATTAAAATTCCAGTAACTCGATCTGACGCTCTGCGCCGAGTGAGATTGTCTTTGAGTTGTTGAAGCGAGAGCTGGCTTGTTTCTTCGTTGAGCTCAGCGAAGTAAACAACACATGCAAGTTTCATTTTTCAATCCTTCCGATCCTGATTTCTAAATCACTGATATAAAAAGTGCTTAATCATGGTTCGTCAAGATTGCATAGCGATTGCTCGAAAACGAGTCTGGTCGCATCGAATACCACATAGATGATTTATATTAGGCTGTAACCGCACATTGTTGAGGCGATCGTGTTGGTTCTCAGTGAGCAGGTGTTTCTTGTTCGATCGTCCAAGTGAGTTGCTCGCCGCGGCAATCGATATGAATATTGAAAAAACCTGGAGTTCCATTTGGACCCGATGCATCATGCTTATTGATCATCGGCCAAATGATCTCGCGATCAGTATTGGGTAGTGGGAGCCCATCAATCTCATCAGGATGATGCCAACGAAGCTCGCCTTCATTCATGTGTCCATCAACAACTTCAACCGGGCGCATCACACGATAGTAGAACAACAACCAATGGGTTTTTCCTTCGAATGCGGTTTCTGCGATGAGTCCGCCGAGATGTAAATCGTCGATCTCAACATGAATCCCAGCTTCCTCTTCAATCTCCCTTTGAGCACATTGCGCAGGAGATTCCCCGATCTGCATTTCGAGTTTGCCACCAATCGGGGAACAGAGTCCTTTGTTGGGTGACTTAATCCGATGAAGCAACAGCACTCGCCCATCCTTATCTCGAAGATCACACAAGCACGCAATTTTGTAAGGAAGCGCCGCGTTCGCAGGGTCCTCAGTCATGTCAGGTAATATATTGGCAGCATCAGGCATACATCAAGAATAGGCGTGACGAGTGAAAAAGCCCGTCAAAAACAGGCTGAGAATTCACAAGACGAAAGGTTGGGTGTTCGTTCAGTTATGCTTGAGCATGGTTGAATGTCGCAATTGACGAGACGAGTTCAACTGAAGAATCAAAATGATCGCTGCGTACGGCCTTATACGTTTCATTCTCAAAGAAACGAGTCTTCGTCTCTTCATCAGGGAATGAGAGAATAAACACTCGATTAATCGAAGGGTCTTCATCTCCCTTTAGCTGTTCATTTACTCGGAAGTCATAACGAAAGAACCCGCCGTGCTCTGTTAGAATTGGTGTCATTCCGGCGCGATATTGATTGTAACGATCGTCGTTTGAAACATGCAATCCGATCAATATTTCGTGGCGTGATTCATCTGGCATGGGTGTATCCTCCATCAACTTCTAGAACTGTTCCTGTGACAAACTCAGCGCTCGCAAAGTAATCTACAGCTTGTGCGATCTCGTCGGATTCACCAATCCGACCCAAAGGATGAATGCTAGCAAAGTCGTCAGCATTCTCTCCGATTAAAGGCGTGCGGATGATTCCGGGAGCAACAACATTGATACGGATGTTATGAGGAGCAAGTTCGCTTGAGAGTGCAACTGTGAGCGCATGAATCCCTCCCTTGCTTGTCATCGGTGCAGAAATTGGTGCACCGGCCATCGCGTGATTTACAAGCACCGTACCGATATTGATGATTGAACCTGATTGCTGTTTGATCATCTGAGGCACAACCGCTTGGGTCGTAAAGAATGTGCCTTTGAGATTCGCGTGATAGTATTGATCCAGATCTTCGCTCGTTACTTCGAGAAACGGTTTGAGCCCAAACTGCCCAGCATTGTTGACGAGCGCGTCGATTCGCCCAAAGTGTTTGATCGCGTTTGCGACGAGTATTTTTCCTGTTTCAGGATCACCTATATCTCCAGAAATTGCGATGACACGATCTTCCGAGGAAATATCAACGAGTGATTTACGAGTTGATTCAAGGCGATCTTCGTTTCGGCCAGTGATGACTACAGAAGCGCCAGAGTTGAGAAATCGACGAGCAGTTGCTTCTCCGATCCCAGAGTTTGATCCAGTAATGATGACGCTTTTGATCGGTTGTGACATGTATAAATTCTCCTTGGGTGTTGCGTGATGAGCACTCAAAGTGAGCGCTTGCACGGATCGAACGCAGGGGGATCAAGGAGTATTTGGATCTATGGATACTTTTTGTAACTTAGGGAATAAATGACGCACAGGTCACCTTCTTACCAAAAGGTAACCTCGTTGAGTCGACAGAAACAGCTCTGATTTCAAAAGGAAGAGACAATGTCAATAGATCCGCCGCCAACAGATTGTCCACTCGGTGAGTGTTTGAGTCTAATCGGAGGAACATGGACTCCAAACATCATATGGTATCTCAATGACGGTCCAGTTCGCTTTAGTGATTTAAAACGTGACATCACAGGAATTTCATCAAAGGTGCTTACAACTCGTTTGCGAAAGCTGGAACGCGACGGCACAGTCATGCGAAAAGTTGAACCAACCTCGCCTCCAACTGTGACTTATGAACTTACTGAACACGGCCACAAGCTGCGACCAGTTATTGACGCGATCATCGAAGTTGGGTACGAACTCAAAGGGATCCGAAAAGCCAGAATTGAAGCGGCGCAGATTCAGCCTTCTTCACTTTGATTTTCAGATTCGACTACTGATCCAATTCCTTTTCGTGATCCGTCGTAGAGTTCATAGCTCAGCAATCGGCATTCGATTTGAGAGTTGAAGAAGACTTGTCTGCGTGATGTCTTGAGCCCAATCTCGTGTGAGAGAGCACGCGAACCTGTGAACACGTGTCCTGTGTATCCCTTGCATCGAGTCTTGAAGAAGTCTCCGATATCAGAATAGGTCGCTTTAAGTTCGTCGGTTTCGCCGAGCCTTAACCCGTATTCTGGATTGAGGATAACATGCCCTGTTTCATACTCGCCGAGAGCAGGAATCTCGGTGTCTGCAAAGTCACATGCTTCAAAGTCGATGAGGTGATCAACGCCTGCTGTCTGTGCGTTTTTCTTCGCAGCTTGAATTGCACGCGGGTCATTGTCTGTTGCAATGATCGGCATCGGATCTTTGAGAATCGGTTTAGACTTGCGAGCTTCTCTACGCATTTCAAGATATGCATCATCAAGATCCAACATAGTGTGCAAGCAACTCGCATCAGAGCGGAAAAGCCCAGGCGCGCGCCCGGTTGCGATAAGTGCAGCTTCGATCGCGAGTGTCCCTGAACCACACATTGGATTGACGAGAGGGGTTGTCCCGTCATATCCCATCCCCATCAATACCGCAGCTGCGAGAGTCTCTCGCATCGGCGCGTCGTGAGGCATCTTTCGATATCCCCGATCGGAGAGGCGTACTCCGTTCGTGTTGAGATAGATCCACGCGCGATCTTGTTTCCATACGAAGTGGATGACAACTGCGGATCGATCAGGTCCTGAGTCTGGACGTGAACCTGTCTTCTCAGTAATGCGATCAACAATCGTGTCTTTGAGCACAAGGTTTGGGTACATCGTGTTGTCGACGCTGTGATGCTCAATGTTGGAAGTGATCGTGAAGTATGAATCGTTGGGGATCAACTCTTCCCAAGGGAACGCGGCGGCCTCCTTCTTGAGCGCGTGAAGCGATGGGCAACGGAACCGATTGAGCAACCAGAATGTATGTTGAGCCGTCCTAAGCTGAAGATTGATCCGAAGACAATCCTCAAGCGTTGCGCCGATATGAACCGCGACATGATCTTCTTCTTGGATCTCGTACCCAAGCTCTTCGACTTCTCTACGTAGAAACGGAGTGATGTGCTCGGCGCAGGTAATGCGTGTGAGCCGTTTTTTATGTGGATCGAGTTGGCTCATGATATTTGCTCACGCTGAGGTTGATGAAAAACCCGCGCATCGCACGGGTTATTAAGAATAGGTCGAAAGAACATGCTTTGCTTGATCCCTGGCGCTCCATTGTTCCAATCTCAATAAACCTGAATCAGGCAATTTAGCAATAGTGAGAGCGCCAAACTTGAATATTACAAAGAGAACACGATTCCTTGATCAAGTGTCGCTTTCTACTGATTTGATCGGATGTTCTCGATCAGAGACTGACTCGGGTTTTTCTGGATCGTTTGGATCTGGATTATTGATCGAATCGACAAGCCGCGAGTAGAGTACTCCGGTTGCGATGATAATGAGTCCAACAGTAAGAGATGCAATAATTCGAGCAGCCGGCGCAAGAGTCATTGTATCGAGCAAGAGCACTTTAGCTCCGACGATACAGAGTAGAGTGAGCCCTGCCCATCGCAGCTGTCGAGGGAGTTTGAATCCAAGTGATATCGACGCAACAGCGTAGATACTCCACCAGATCGAGATCGCGGCGCCGAGTGCTGAATCCGTATCGAAGAACAGGTGTGTGAATCTGACAACTTCGATTGAGCTGACAATAAGCGTGAAGACCCAAAGCATCCCAAAGAGTACTTTACTCATCCATGAACGACTCGATACAAGATTGAGTTCGTCAGGCACATCCTTTGGGATAGCACGAGTGGGTAATGTGTGAGCACTATAAAACATTACAGCAAGTATCGCGATCGACGCAACCGAATCAATATTTACGAATGGAGTGAGATCGAGTGTGCTCTCATCAACACCAATCATGTAGAGACTCCAGCCTGAAACAAGAATGACAACACCCGAAGCTGCAATCTCTCCGAGTGACCATGCAAAGAATCGTTTACCAAGCATGATGATCGCGCCTAAGAACACAGCTTGAGCAAGGAGCATTGAAGGAGTGTTTTGAGATACATCAACTCGTCCAATCGCGATTGCTCCTGCGAGTACCACGAGCGACGTAGAGATGGTTCGAAGAATGTAGTTTGCTTTTGGGAGCGCTGCGATACTCGCCCAAGCGAGAGCAGCAATTAGCATCGGAATCACATGAATATCAAGTCCAATATCCGATCTTGAATTACTCAACTGTGACACGCAGAGCACAACCATCGAGATACCTGCAAGTACGAATGCATTGATACGCAAAGATTTGATTGGAATCTTGACGCACACCCAGCAGCATATCGCAGCGATCACGAGCGATGCCGCGCCATAAGAATCCTCGAGAGTTTTATCATGGAGCATGCTTGCAGCGAAGAGCCATAACGAAATCGAAGCAGAAGTACTCCGTTCTGAAGAATATCGACTCCGCCATGCTGCAGTCGCAAAGGCAATGCTTGCTGCGATGGTTTGGAGAGACCACGCTGTGAACGAGAGTCCAAACAAGAGTAGCGCAGGATCTGATTCATAATACCGAATCAAGTCATATGTCAGAAGGCGAGCAATCCCGTATGCCATCAAAGCGAGCCCAAACAATCCAACCGCGCGGAAACGGAATCGTCTCGCTGTTTCTACTGCTCCGAGTCCAACTGAGAGCCAGGCGATGACTTCAACCCAGCCGCCAAAGGCGATTGCTATCGTCGCGACAAGCAACAATGATGCATTGACAAGCAACGCAGATAAAAGCAACGAACCAGGAGAGGCCGTCTTAGATGCAATCGATGCAACTGGGTTGAGTCCGATCCTCATAGATGTGATCGTGATGACAACACTTGCAGCGCAGAATCCGAGCGGCGCGAGATAGACGAGATCAGGATTGAATGACTTGATCGTGAGTCCTGAAGCTATGACGGCCCAAATTGTCGCTCCAAAGAGAGAGTTGATCCATCGTGCTTCTGGAGTAAAGAGTGAGAGCAGGTTGAAACGAATCTCGCCGGAATCTGTTCTAGTGAATCCGCTTTGGCATGAGCTCTGCCACCGGATGCGATCACGCAAAGAACTGAAGAATCGTGAGGATGCTGCGAGTTCAACGATGGTCATGAACCAAGCGAGTGTAACAAAGGTCAGCGAACTCACAGGCGATTGATCATACATCGAGCTAAGCCACAAGCTCCCGATGAGCCCGGTTCCCCACCAAGCGAGTCGTCGAGCATGGCTGAAATGTCCACCCTTCCATGCGGATAGCACGAGTCCTATCGAAAGCAAGAACAAGAGATAACCAGGCAGGATGACTCGTGATGGTTCATCACTTGCGAGCAGGACAGGCACGATAAAAGCGCCAAGAAGCGAGAGTAACGCGAGAAGCACTCGATTAGAGATTGCGCCGAGAAGTACGCCTCCGATGGAGACAATCGCAAGCATACCGAATGCGATTTCAGGACCGAACAAGTTGTACATCCTGCTCGCGGCGTAGATCGACGCGTACATCGTTGCAATACCTGCAGCTGAGAAACCTGATGACGCAAGTGGGTTGATTTTTTTTCGAAGAAACTCTCCGAGCCCGAGTAAGAGGAGTCCGAAGATCCCCGCTGAGCCACAGCGGATTGCTGGAGAGAGAGCGCCGATCCAACCTTCGTCATGAGCAAGCTTGAGGAACATGCCTACACCAATGACAACGATCACGACACCAAGGAGCATGAGGCCCCTGATTCCTAGTAACCATTCAAGTTTGTTCAGATCAAAGAGTCGTTTCGGTTTGGCTACATGATAATGCGGTTGTTCTGGTAGAGGTTTCAACTGAACAGACGACGGCTTTGGTGCCGCGATTGAACTCGATGACTTAGATGTAGGCGCACTGGCAACCGGCTTTGATGGCTTGACGTTGGGGCGTGCAATCTGAGAAGTTTGTGTGTTTGGAATCGCATCGAGACGCTGAGTTAACGCATCAACGCGCTTCGCGAGTTCATCTACGCTGCTTTGGAGTTGTTCGATCTGCGTGGGGTCATCGTGATCCATTGAATCATAGTATAGTAAATGCTAACATATTGCAAGATCAATGTTGAGTTTCCATAAAAAAAGCCGCCCGTGATTGTGGGCGGCTTTGAGTAAAAAACGGATCGGGAGGGATTCGAACCCTCGGTACAGCTTTACACTGTACACCGGATTAGCAATCCGGCCCCTTCAGCCACTCGGGCACCGATCCTTAGTTGAGGATCGTAGGACACTATTCTTCAATCAACGACTCTTCGACGGAAGGATTCTGCAATTGCATTACTTTCACGCAGATGATTACGAAATCGACCCAGTCTAAGCATCGCATCAATTGCAACAGAGCCCGATATGGGCTCTGCAGCGTGAAATCCGGCTTGAATCTCTNCTCGTTATGCTGCGGGAGGACACATGCACAGAACGAGATTCAATATATGAGTCGTATTCATAAACCGAGTACCCACCCGGCGTCGGATTCGTGTATCAAGTTAAGCGAATGGGATATTTAGTCCGCACCTTCAGCGTTGTTGTCGAGCATATTGCGAAGGTACTTGTTCTCGCGACGCGTTGCTTCTAGGTCAAATACAAGGTATTTCACTGAGAGGCGAAGATGGTCAAGCGAGTCTTGAAGCTCAGTGATTGTTTTTTTCATGCGTTGGTGACGAGCGCTGGTTTCTGAAGCAAGCTGAGCGAGCTTCGGACGATCTGACTCAGGGAGGGTGTCGATCTGCTCGAGTAGCTGGTGAAGTCGGCTTTGGAACTCGTTTTCTTTCATGGCTGATTCCCTTCTTAAGATTTGGCATCTCATTCTTAATATGTCACAGGTAATGTCCTGCTCTGCCAAACTCAGTTGCACACCTTGGGCCAGCCTTGCGTGCCAAATCGGCGCACCAAGTCCTAGGCCCGGGAAAATCCCCCTCCGTGGGGTCCAGACAGTCCATTTGAGACATCCATGAAGATATTGAGTCGCTCCGATCCTTCGGAGGACGAGTCCGGCTGTGCCGGATGTTGCCCAGATTCAACGAGGTCGGTGCAATCTCTGCAACGCTCGTTGAGCTGCTGGGGGCGCTGTTTGAGCGATCCGCACCAACTCCTGGGCCGGGACAGTATTCGCATCTGCGACCACCTTGGAAAGGTGCTTGCGAAGATTCATTTCGAACATCCGATAATAATCCTCTAATTCGTGTCGATTGAATCTACTCAGAGGATCTGGAAGACCACTTTGTGCTGCAGCCCAGTCGATGAGCGAGCCGCCGTGACCATCAAAGCGGTACAAGCTCAGAGTTGCTTGGAGTCTTTGAGCTGCTGTGGCAAACGGATCTCTTGCAGGTTCTGGGATTTTCGTCATGATATCGAGTAACTCTCGATGTCCAGCAGACGCAATCGGTAGTGGGGCATGATGCTCTTCGATCATGGGTTTGAGAGCTTGAGCAACCTCTGATGCGAGCTCGATCTGCGCAAACGCAGTGGATATCGTCTTGAGCCCTGCTCGATCAAATCGTATTGCGAGCCGTTGACAGGGTTTTCCCTCGTGCGATGTCGAGGAAGCGTTCGAGATCAAGCCTGAACCCCATTCAGGTTTTCCAGCATGGACAACTCGATCTCCAAGCTTGAACTTGGGAGTGGAATCAGCATTTATTGACGAATTTGAGGGTGTTGACACAGTAGATCCAAAGGACATCGGCCGGGAAAATCAGTGAGGAGCATAGGCACACACTGGTCCCAAACCCTCGCACTGTCTATACTTGTCTCCGCGAAAAAAGCGTTTATACCTGTTGGTACGCGCATCGTGAGATACGAAGAGCCGAGCAGTAGATGCCGCTCTCAAGTGAGGATAGCAGATGATCGAAGCGTTGAAAAGTGATGAAATCGTCGAGAAGGTCGGTGGCAAGTTCAAGCTCACGGCGCTCATTCAGCGTCGTCTAGAGCAACTGCTCGATGGCGCTCGTCCATTGGTCGCACGCGACGGCCGAACTGATCTCGAAATCGTCGTCGAAGAGATCATGCAAGATAAGATCACGCTCGAGTTTATCGATCTTGATCCAGTCGCTGCTGAAGAGCCATTGCTCTAACTGAACGCTTTTACAAATGACTGAAAACAAAAACCAATGTTCGAGCAAAGACTCCGATTGTTCATGCAATCAGGACTGGCTTGATCCGGTATTTCTACGCACTCACTTCGAGAACAAATCAATCTTGGTCGGCATCAGCGGCGGAATCGCAGTGTACAAAGTGTGCACCATCGTTTCGCGACTCGCTCAAGCAGGCGCCAATGTTACTGTTGCAATGACTCCAGCTGCGACCAAGTTTGTCACTCCAACTACTTTTCAAGCGCTTTCTGGGAATCCGGTATACACCTCGTCATGGGAACACATCGAATCGAAGGATCCTCAGCATATCTCGCTCGCAGATCGTTGTGATGCTGCACTGGTGGCCCCGTGCACAATGAATACGCTTGCGAATCTCGTGCAAGGTCGAACAGACGATGTTGTTTCGCTGATCCTGAGTGCAATCGATCGCAATCGAGTTCCAGTGATGCTGGCGCCTGCGATGAATGATGCAATGTGGGGCCAGCCTAGTAATCTACGTAATGTTGAATTAGCGGTATCAGATGGGTTTACGCTCGTCGGTCCAGGAGTTGGTTGGCAGGCTTGTCGACATTCAGGAACTGGACGAATGAGCGAACCTGCAGATTGTCTCAAAGCGTTAAAGCAAGCGATGAGAGAATGACTTGGTTTGTGGCGAAAGGGCGACTAAACTCATTGCCCAACCAATAAGACGAAGATTGAGCATCTCGATGCACAATCGAGCATCTTTGGAGAGATGGCTGAGCGGTTGAAGGCGCACGATTGGAATTCGTGTGGAGGAGTAATCCTCTCGGGGGTTCGAATCCCCCTCTCTCCGTTGAACCGCGTTCATGAACAATGAACGCGGTTTTTTAGTGGGATTATGGGGGTGAGTTCCAAAAGAGTTCCAAATCGGGCGTTTTTCTTACCTCGGACGGAGTTCCCAAATATTCTCCGTATGTCTAACATACGTCATCAACCAGACCGAATGATCTACACTTCTCATTTGCGGGTCTTTCGCATAGGAAAACAACGCGTCAACTGCGTCGATGCTCAAGCTGGGCCTGTATGGGCACAACGATTTCTATCACCTGAAAGTTAAAAAGCTAGGCCAAACTAACTTTTTTTCCTCCATTTCCGTGGACAAAGACTGGCCAAGGGGTCTTTGTTTATGGGTATACGCAATAAGACGCCGAGTACTGTCTCACAGACTGATTTTTGAATACCAAGACAAACAGATGGTTCAAGCATTCGATCAGCATCACAACTGCAACTGGTAGACATTTACCTTATTGACAACAACTTAAGCCTCTTGTATCCAAAGGGGCTAGCTCTACGAAGGGTGGCAATGATGACAAGAATGAATGGAGAAATGACTGTGATAAACGGTGATGGGTTTGCAGAACCTGGCCAAGACCTGCAAGGCAGCAATATTGAAGCTAATGGCGAAACACGACTTGATATGCAGTTGAGAGACGCAATTTGCATACTCGAATCAGCAGAAGATGAGGCTGAGAACCGGTTTGATCAAAAGATGGATGAGATTACCGCTGGTATGACTCCAAAAGAATCATTGGCCGTAAGCAGGCGACTGGTTGAAATGTGTAAGGCATCGCGCGGGAAGTAAAAATCATGCCAAGTTGAATATATTCGAATTGATCTGTCATTTTCTCGGATGTACCCTGTGCTACAAGGTCTAAGAGAAAGGTGAGCGGTTTTTGTGAGATAAAACCGTATGAGATGAAGATCAAGGAGGTTCAACCATGGATGGATTCCCCGCAACAGATCAGTATGACGCAATCAGATCTACAGGCAAAGGCTTTGCCTCACTCTTCGAATATGAAGATGGCGGCGAATCTCTCGTTCGATCATTGCTTCTAGGCTATACAAAGCTCAAGCACCAGTATCGTTCAATCGGTGAAGAAGACTTTCTCGATATTTATCTTGAGGTTATTGGCCGCGGGGTTGCAAAACAGATGGTACTCGGAAACATCCAGCACCCTCCTTCATACATATACAGAGCGGTCAACAACTCGTGTCAGAAATTCTTGTCTGCCCGCGATAGACATGCAAAGTATGTCGCAAATGGACAAACCGCGAACGGGTTGGAATCGGCACACGAATATGATCCATATCAGGATGTAGGTCTTCAAGAAGAAGTTTGGAAGCACTTTCAAAATCTCGATTCAATTTGCCGAGCGATCATCGATCTTCACATGCGTGGTAATACATTTGCTCGGATCAGTGAAATCCTAGGTGTTTCGAAGTCAACAGCCAACAATCGATACCTCGAATCAATCGAGATTCTTCGAAACAGAGTTGCTGGGCAACCCAACTAGCAAAGCAAACAGAATACTGGAGTATTGATCCTCACTCGAATGCATTGTCTTTCGGGCAGGTTATCTCTGCCCATAAAAATCGTTTCCGCGCACTCTGCGCACTTTCACTTTGGCTCACTACATAAGGAGAATCAAATGCCAAATCAATCATCACCTCAGTCAGGACAGTGTGCCGGATGGTACAAATCGCGCGGCTGGCACGAATCAGACGGCGTACTGATTAACGCCGAAACTGGAGAGCGAGTTCCCGTGACCAAGTCAGGTACTGTCGGCTAATGATCTTGATGCCCTTCCAATCCTTTTAGGGCTAACCCAGCTTCCGAGGCTTTAAGCGAGCCTCGGAGGTATTCTGCGGCTTTGACAATCTATTCCCTCTTAGTGGTCTTCCCTCCCGTTCGTTGGCGACTCAACCGTTGCCAACGAATCTTGAAACACAAATCATGATCCCAGCTTGAGTGCTGGGCGAATGCTCATACACCTTTCATGAAAGGCGGCTGGTTATGGTGCACATATTCGGAAGACAAAAAGCACAGGTAAAGAAACCTGACTGGATGAAGCACCCTAGGTGCTCCGTGGATTCGCCGATGCTGCTGCTCAATGCGGCAGGGGCTGCGATTTCTTGGCGGGATGCGATGACGGGATTCTTTATAATCGGATCGGTTGGGTCAGGGAAGACATCCGTGATGCACCATTTGATTCTCGCTTCGATGCGGGGTGGCGCGAGTGTTGTGTGTTTTACGGTTAAGCCAACCGACGCTGCTGAGTATTCACGGCTCGCTAAGAAATGTGGCCGATCACCGGTGATCTATCGCCCGCTTGAGCAGGCGTTCAACCCGGTGAAACTAATGCTTTCGCACACCGAGGGTACCTTGGGTAGCCATGAGAAAGTTGTGTCCTTGATAATGGATACCACGAAGCGGTTGCAGGGTGGATCTGCTTCTGGCGATGCCGGGTTCTTTATCATGCAAGCCGAGCATTTTGTGAGCCAGTTGGTGACGCTGGCCATTGCCGGCGGAGTGATTCCATCCTTCAAGTGGATTCTCGATTGCATGAACTCGGTGCCACAGAGTAAGGAAGAAGCAGCCGATCTTGATTGGCAGGCATCATGCCCGGTATGCGAAGCGATCCGTCTTTCCCATCAGCGTGGATTATCCGTGTCTGACAAGGTCGATCGCGACCAAGCTGCCAAGTGGTGGTTGCGGGATGTGGTGAAGATTCCATCAAAGACGATGGCCAGCATTTCGCTCACACAGCAAGGGCCGTTGAGTCAGTTGACCAGAAATGAACTTGGTCAGATTCTCAACGATCCCGACGCGGACTTCGATCCGGGCTTTGTGTCAGAGTCACCGTCGGTGCTCATCATTGATGCGAGTACACAAGAGTATGGCGAGCTTGGCGTATGTCTGCAACGGATGATTAAGCGGGCATTGTTTGAATCGCTCAAGACACGCGATGTCGAGAAGTATCCATTCCCAGTGATCATTATTCAAGATGAGGTTCAGGAACTCATCGATGCCCGCACCGAGCCCGAACTCCTCCGAACCATGCGATCGCGTCGGGTGGGTGTGATTATGGCAACGCAGTCAATCTCAAATATCACGATGGCAGTGAGCGGGTCACCCCAAGCTGAAGCTGTGGCTCAGTCCATCTGTGGTTTGCCTGGTATCAAGATCATGATGGCGAATACCGACCCTGAAACACTGTCTTGGTGTGAGCGGACATTGACCAGCACTCCGCAGATAAAGACTTCCTTTGGATCGAAGGATCAATCAGGGGAAGAGAAGAAAGGGCAAGGCAAGTCCTCAGGCAAGACCTCCAATTTCTCTATTGAGTACCAGCCTTCGGTGCATGCCTGCGAGATAGCCCAACTCAAAACCGGTGGCCCAGTGAATAAGGGCATCGTCGAATGCTTCATCACCAAACTCGGTCCTCCGTTTAAGTCGGGAAAGACCAACATAAAGGTGGCCTTCAAGCAGATCAACCTCTGAGCGGTCAATAGGTGTGTGATGTTCACGCACTTAATCAATGCTCAATCACTCTACAAGGAGACAACCATGTCTACAGCGTCCAACACACAACCATCCCCACCGATCTTCGGCACAACCGCCAGCGAGTTTGGCAAGGGGGTAAGCCAAGGCCAGGCTGTTGCCAAACAGGGCCAAGCCGCAATCATCGGGAGTTTCAGATTTGCTAAGGCAATCGCAGGGATTGCATACTGGTCAGTCTTTCTGTTGCTCACAGGAGTGTCAGGATGGAGCCTGTTGTTCATCCGACGAAAGGTCGGTCTGATGGCTTCTATCATGATCACGCTATTGTCATTTTTGACCATGGCCTGGCTTGGCCCCAACATCGCCAGCATGCAGGCTGGGATATTCATGCTCGGCTGGTGGCTGTTCACGCTGGCTTTGGGCATGATCCAAACCATGTGGGGTGTGTACCGGCTCTTTCACCCACTGCCGATGCAACGGCACATTCATAGATGGAACTTTGGTGAACCAGCCGTATGGCTTGAGTATCTGTGGGGCCTACTTCCCGAGTGGATCAATCACAAGTATGTCGTCCAACTGCATGAACCAATCTTGTTGGTGATTATTGCTGTTGGCTTGTGGATGCTGGATTCGATGGTCTTGGCTGAAGACCCTGATCATACAAGTGCGCTGTACATGATTCCGCTGATGTCTGCTGGAGCCATGGTCCTGCTGGCTGCAGTTGATCGAATCGCCTCGGCCTACCACGGGCAAATTCAAAGAGACCAACTTCTCGATCAACAGTCCGATGCCGAACGCATGAGCAAAATCCAAGGATCCACACACGAACGCGTGGCCGAGGGCTATGTGTCGCTTGGCTGAATCAATGTCGTCTTATCAACTCTTCACACTTCATTTTTCTACAAAGGAGCACACAATGTTTAAACACTACCAACACCATCAAGATTTTGATCCTCTGGATGATTGGCGAAGGCCTAGTTCACCGATTCATCAAGGTTGCTCAAGATGCGGAAACCGACCGCGACAATTCGAATATATTGATGGCCGATTAGGCAGTTGGCGTTGCCCACGCTGCGGTCGGAAGGGAGGTTGCCATGGCTTCCTCTAAAAACGATATTCATCATTGGCGTGAGGCTGCTGAACCTCACAATATTGAAGATTATCCGCCGATTCTGACCGTTCATCAAGCCGCCAGAATGTTGCAGGTCAGCCCATCGACACTGTATTCAAGTGTTTCACGCGGACGCTACAAGCATGCGACCAAACGGGGGAATCCGTTGCGATTCAATCGCGATGTTTTGGTGCGAGAGTTCTTCAAGGGCAGGTAGTTCCTGCTCATTCCCATCCACCCTGTCAACCAACACTAGATAGCCCGGCGAGGGTTGGGCTATCTCTTTGCCTCAACTCAATCACTCTCATCAACTACTAAAGGAGTCTACTCATGAAGTTTATGGATAAATACGCTGTGCCTGGCACGGGCATCATCATTGGGAAGAAATGTCAGTACAGAAAGGATCACGATGGCAACTCGGTTGAGCGGGTCGCCAAATCGTATACCGCCGAGTATCGAGATCATGAAGGCAAACGCCGATTCGAAGGGCTTGGCACCACCAACAAACGCGAAGCAATTCAGAATGCAATGGCCATCCATCGCCAACTCGAAGAAGGACAAGCACCTGCTCGCAAGCCCGGCAAGTTGACCGTGATCTCACTGGTGAAGCGGTATATGGAATATAGCCAATCCAAAGACCTTGCACCCAAGACCATATCCCGCTATCGCACCGCATTGGATCAGTTGATCAGCTTCTGTACGGATGAGCAGATTATCTATATCTCAGCCTTTAACGAAGAAGCCTTCCAACGCTTGGGGGCACGGATGCGAACTTCCACCCATAAACAGCAGGCAACCTATGCCAGCAAGAGCATCTACACCACCATGATGATTATCAAGCAGACCATCAAATGGGCGGTCAGGCAGAAGATCATCCGTGATAATCCAATCGCGGGTGCTCAGGTGCCCACCGCTAAACCCAAGCCTCAGCCCTGTTTTACCGATGAACAAATCGCAGGCTTGATCGAACGGTGCGAGCATCTGATGCAGACTGATGCGAGCTGGATCAATACCCGCAACGCCATCGTGATACTCTCGCATACAGGGCTGCGTGTGGGCGAGTTGGTGCAACTGCAATGGCAGGATGTGCTATTTGAACGCGGCGAATCGGGGATGCTGCATATCCGCCGGGGCGGGTCGAGAGGTACCACCAAAAGCCGTGAGGAACGGTTCCTTCCCATCGCGCCGCAGGTACGCACGGTGCTGGACAGCCTGGTTCAGACGAACGGGTTGGTGATGCCTGGGTTGCGTGATCGCACGCTGTTGGCCAGGGTGAAGCGACTTTGCCGTGATCTGCATTATCCTCATACATTGAAAGTGCACAGTTTTCGCCATTACTTTGCATCCCGGTGTGCCAATCGGAAGATTCCGTACCGCATGACGCTGGAGTTTATGGGCCATTCCAGCAGCAGCATCTTGGATTTGTACTATCACTTGGAGGATGATGTGGCACATCAAGCCATGATGACGGTGGCGGAAGATTCGCCAAAGACGCTGTCGCCTGCCGCATTGCGGGCCAAGTTGGAGCACACTCGATAAAGGCACCCTGCAAATACAACCCGTGCTGGCAACAACCCCTATTTTTGCAACCAGACAGTGTGTTATCTGCCTGTGTATGAAACTAGCAGATTGGCTGTACGAAAACAGCAGATCGGTTCAAGAGCTCAGATTGATCTTGAACCGATCACGATTCTCCATCCACCGATACTTGGCCAACCAACGCATACCACAGCCGCATACTTTGCAGAGAATAGTTGAGGCTACCGATGGGCAGGTACAGCTCGCGGACTTTCTTGATGGAACGCCGCCCAAGTGTGCCGAGATCATCAGGCGACCAGATGGTTCAAAGCGATGGATATTTCCTTGGTCGAACGCCGTGCCTGAGCAATCAGAAATGTATTCAAGCCGCTTGAGTCCGTCATTGGTGAAAGCCATTGCGGTGCTTGATGGCCGAGCATGGTACACGCCCAAGGGCAGGTTCCTACTCGATGGGCGGATCAGCGATCCCAAGCGAATCGTGTCCGCGGCCAACATCATCCTACGAGAAAAAGACCAACCGGTCATCAACTACCCAATTGTGGAGCCAATCGAATGAGAGATCTGACAAGCGAACCATCTTCAAGTCCTACCAAACCCAACTGGCGCGCTGATTCTGCGCCACAGCAACCAATAAATCGGCCGCAATCCTATTCCGATTCGTTGACATTTACTTCCAAGCGCGCGCGTCATAAAGCACAAGATTCGATACCCCGGCTACTGACGACACAGGAAGTGGCGACATTACTCCGAGTCCATCGAAACACAGTGGACTCGGAACGCAAAGCAGGAAAGCTGACCTGCACCCGTATCGGCAACCGTGTCCTCTTCACCGAGGGCCAGGTCATGGACTACATCTATAACCAACAACAAGGAGGGAAACAGGCAGCATGAGTAAAGAGAGTCATTCTTTCTACACACCTGTATGGTCATTCCGTGGCTTCCAACTTGCGAAGCGTCCGGATTCACCAAATCTCTATATCGTCTGGTATCTGAACGGCAAGTTTCGGAAGCAAAGCACCAGGACAGCCAACCTCGATCGAGCCAAAGAGTTCCTGATGGTTCACATTGAGCGTTCTGAATATCAAACAGGGCCTAAGCAAATCTCAGAGCCGCACACTGTACTCATTGACGATGTGCTCGGGTATTACCTAGAGCGTCATATCACGGAGTCGAGCCCGAGCCGGAAGATCACGCAAGCCAACCTGGTCTCAATCAGGATGTTTCTTGTTAAATACCAGCTCACGCATGTTCATCAACTTGAGCCAGATGTCATGGACTTGTATAGAGAGTTTCGTGAGGAGAGATACACAGAGTATCAGCTTCGTCGATATCTCGGCTACAAGAAGTATCGCGGGTGCAGTCCTAAAGACTTGCTCCACAAAGTCAAACCAATCTCTGAGGGCACCATTGGGCGTGAACTCTCGGTACTCAATGCGGCGTTACGGTTTTATCAGAAACGCCAAAAAATCGTATCGGTTCCGTTTATTCAGATGCCACCGCCGCCGCCTGCCCGGTCAAGATGGCTGACACCGACTGAATACGCCATACTGTTTGAAAATGCTGACACACAGAATCTGCGTGACTTCATGGAACTGCTAATTCGCACGCTGCAACGGCCTGGATTTATCTTTGATCTTGAGATCAATCAGATTGATCTCCCCCGAAGACGAATAGCATTTCTGAAGCGTGGTGCTCGACAAACTAATAAAAGAAGGCCGGATATTCGAATCTCTGAGTTGCTGGTGCCACTTCTTGAACGGCGGATCAGAGAAAGCCAATCAGGCTATCTGCTCGAATATCAGGGACAACGGATTCAAGATATGGGCAAATCGTTTCGCAATGCAGCCTCGCGGGCTGGTTTGCATCGTGTGAACGATCCGGATTGCGACCGGGTGATTCCCTACACGCTGCGTCATACCGGTGCCACTTGGTTGGCCCAGGCTGGGATTGACCTCTGGCAAATTTCGGGGATGTTGGGGCATCGGGATACTCGCATGGTCGAACGCGTGTATGCGAAACACCACCCTGATTTTCAGAAGAAAGCTGTTGAAATGCTGGACCGATTGGTTCCGGATCAATCCAACGATCTATGCGCCAATCACGCGCCAAATCGAGTTCAACACGAGAGGGTTAGTGATGGCAAGATAGATTTGATATCGAATAACACATTGAAACTGCAGGGGGATTCAATGGTGGGCGGTAGAAGATTCGAACTTCCGACCCCTACGATGTCACGGTCCAATGAGTGCGTGAAAGCCTTACATAGTCTCACAAATGACCCTACCGATGATCCTGATTCATAATGAAAATGAACCAGTTTTGCGCCAAACACGCGCCAGGACTTCAGTTCCATATCTGTCACAACGACGCCCATACTGTCTATAACCTTCAGGTTTAATGAGTAAGTGAATGAAGGGACTTGATTCTTGAACCTAAACCTTGCCGATGTATTTTTAAACCTTGAGAGTGAGCGATTCTGCGTGTTATAGCCACATTGATTCACACAGAGTCATATTAAATAATATTCTTACGGGCCAACACGCGCTAGAACTCATTAGTAAATGCACTTACTATTTCAAAATCACCAGAGTTTGAGTCACATAATGCGTCGGTGTCGATACGTGTAGTCGCAATGGCCCTTCGGAGCCGCATTCCCGCAATCAATCGGCGTCAAGATGCGTCCAGAGATGAAGGAACTGGCTGCTGAAGAAGGGACCGAATTTGTTCAACCATTCGTGCAGGGCAAAAAAGAACACCAACCCAGTGGCAAATCCAATTTCAAGGCCTGTTGCCGTCACATTGCTTCTGAAACCGAATCCTAGCATGTCCAACATGAAGCCAATGACTAACAGAAAAATGAACTCAGACGGCCCGTAAGGCGTACCCATCGCCGCCATCTGTTTGGGACGAAACTTCTGGCTCACCCAAATCACTAGAAAACAAACAATCGCAAGAATTGACTGAACGACGCAAAGCCAAAGTGCAATGAGGCCTCCCACCCAACTCACCGCGATCATGTTGAGGCCACAGCAGAAGACAATCAAGGCGAGACAAACGAAAATAACCTTCCGAATGTCCTTCGGAAATCCGTAGACCGATTTTCCGGATCCCTCAGCGACATGAACAGCGACTGCTGCATGGTGTCGCACTACAAAGATGAGGACTATCATCAGAATCGAGTAGAAAGGCAAATCGCCACCGTCCTGAAGCTGCGGTACTGCAACTATATACTCTGGTTTTCCACGTGCCAACACTAGGCCAACGACCCCGACCAAGCCGACCAGAAATGAAGCGAAAGATCCCCAATAGGCTGGGCCAAGGCTCGCGTTAATTTGCTTTTGTTTTGCGATGACGTGGCTCCGGTACTTAGGGCGTCTTCCTGTCGGCCATCTGCCTCTCTCCAGGCAACAGTGCTGGAACAGCAGCTACACCACATATGAGTAGCGGCTGCCACGACACGAAGAGACTCTCTGCTAACACCCAAAAGAAGATGACTGTTGCTGCCACTAGGGCTATTCCCGTAGACCAGCGGCGTACCTTGAGCGTTCGGCCACCACGGCTAAAGAGGATTGTGAATGCGAGAGGTCCAGTAATGAACGTCAGGTATACGAGCGCAAAGTAGACATTGAGAATATTCTGCGTAAATAGCGCCATCACAAGAATCACGGCAGCCAAGCACGCCATTACTATCCGAGTTCCTTTGATCTCCAGGGGACCCGAACGCCTAAGAAGTCGCTTCATTTCCTTTGCCGTAATTACTGAGGCCGCAAACAATTCAGTATCCGCTGTGGACAGGATTGCTGCCAGTAACAGTAACAGCATCCCACCTAGAAGCCAGCCTGGAATTCCGCCATCCGCCAAGAATGTAAGAAAAGCATCATCCGGATTTGCATTGGGCATAGCTGAACGGATTGCGACTGCCGCGAGAATAAGGGTCCCCCCCCAAACGAGCATAAGGATTCCAGAAGCGACCAGCCCTCGCCGAGCCGTCCGATCGTCGACGCAAGTTGTGATACGTTGCCAGATCTCAGGACCACCTAGGATTGCAAAGAATCCGCCAAAGAAAAGTAGTATTGCGTCGAACCAACCTGGACTGGGTAATGCAGAAGACTGAACGTCGGGCGTCTGTGCTACTGGTAAGAATAAATAGATGCAGAAACCAATTGTAAACACGAACATCACGACGCCTTGCACGATGTCTGTATTCAAGAGTGCCTTGTAGCCGCCCCCGAAGAGATAAACATAGACTCCAATAATCAAGAGTGTAGCTGTGATGGCGAAGTTAGTCCCAGTGACTTGATGAATCAGCAGTCCACCGATTATCAATTGGATGACTACCAAAGCGCATGTGAAGACAACACTGACGATCGAAAGGCCTCGCGCCGTTATTGGCAAATTTGCCTTCGCGGCAAAGTCCGGGATCGAATGCTGATCATCCAGCTGCGCATTCTCGCGTATTTTCGGTGCCAAAAATGACAGCAATAGAAAAGCCGCCAGAGTTCCAACGAAGAAGCCGATACTGGCCCAACCGAAGACATACACGAGTGATGTGAAAACTACGAACTCCGACGCACCTACCACCGTGAACATCGATGTGAGAATCCTGACGAGCCCCGCCTTCCGCTCCACTGTGTGGTACACGGATGCATCCTTCGTTCGATAGGCCCAACCAAAGTACGCGAAGCCCATGAGGGCGAAGATCAATAGCGCGGAGAGGTTGGGATTTACATCGGACATTGCATTTGGCACCTGCAGGCCGCATGGTTCTCGGACAGGCCCAAGAACAGCTACATTAGCACCAATGCTACAGCGGCCGAGAAGTTAGTATACCAGATAGTCTACACACCGTCAACTTGTCTCATTGCTACCCTATATCCGGCCCGCCGCATCCGTCGAGCAAGTGCTCGACAATGGCGATGTTCTATTATTGCTAGGGTGGGTTGCGGGGAGACAAGCTGTTTACAGGGCGCCTCAATGTAGTGCACACTCTGCACAATCACACGGTTTTACATGCAGCATTTCGCTAAAGCACACTAGATGAAGATGAACTTATATATTTCCAAGCCTTCGTAATTCTGATCGTGTACAACCTGCCCGGATTAATGCTCCTTCTGTCGCTGCGGCAAGTTCGCCGGCGATCAACACAATATCTGGATCGAACCGTTACAGAAGCAGCAGACACATGTTAAACATTACCACTCTACCATTTCAGCACGCAAGATTGGCATACTAAACCATTGAGTCATTTGGAAAATCCTCAATGATGGGTGATAGTGGACTCAAAAACATCGATCTCAGTGCGGGATCTACGGGAGAGACAGCACAGCTGATGAATCCGGATAATACTGAGTTGTGGTAGGCAGTCCAGGCCGCCTTGGGGAGCGTGTACTGCTCCGGCGCATCAAACGAGATAAACGGCAACTGGATCGAGAGCAGCATCATCGAGTGCTCTGCCGTGCTGAATGTGTGAACTAAGCCACGCCGAAAAACAAAGACATCTCGGTCTCTCGCTGCGATAGTGTGAACATCAGAGCCATCAAAGCCGTCCACGCTTTGATCCGACCAGTAGAAGAATCCTCGCCCGTCAATCACGACAATGAACCTGAATCAAGAAAACGTTCATCCCTTACAAGGCCTCACAAAAAACCCTTTTGATAACCCAAGTTTATAGGGTATATGAACCAGTCATGCGCCAAACACACGCCACAAGATGCAGTTTCGAATTTTTCGATGAGGATCAGTTTGTGTGAGTGAAAATGACCGCAATAGTCAATCGATTATGGCTTGAGTTATGTACTCTACACAAGCGCTTTCAGTTTCGCCAACAGGCATTCTCACGCCCCAAGGATACTTTGTTTTCAGTAACCGCTCATACTGATAAACGGTAATGTCGGGAAGATTTCGTTTGTCATAACGCCGGCCAAAGTTGAAAACAACACTGTTTGGTGCAGCAAGCACAAGGTGAATATGTTCAACACCAAGGGCACTCAATTTTTTGGTGGTTTCAAAAAACTGATCAGCCAAAGCTGCTTGTTTGTCAGCAGACCAGTGGCTGCTTGAGGACATACCATCAAGCTTCACGGAGACTACGGGTATCTTAAAACTGGTGGAAAGATCAGTATCAATGACTGGGTATGACACAGAAACAGCAAGCACAATGTTCTTTGAGAGAGATATGGCATCAAGATCTGGCTCCTCAAGCCTTAATCCATCGTCCAACCCATCAAGAGCTCGCCACCTTTCAGATGTGCGGTCCCAGTCATAGACTAAAATTGTACCTTCGTCATCCAGCTCTACTCCTGTTAAAAAAGTCAGAGGAACCGCAGTAAGCCCACCATAATAAACATCCAGATTCTCTTTGCCACTTCCTGCTCTCGCTTGATTGACTGATTCTTTTACTGCGGAAATTTTGGGAATCAAAAGCTCAGGCTCCTTTATCTTTCCATCAGCTCCCTGCCGAAGATCAAGTGTGTAAGGAACTATTCGTGATTTAAAAAATAAAGTAGTACCGATGGACTTAGACAATGACAAACCGTCGTCATCTCTTAAGCCTCGACCCTCAATAACAAAATGTTTCCGTTTGGATGCTGAAATTCTTTCAATTGCAAACTCAATGATTAGCACGATCAATGATAATCCTAAAGCAGCTGTCAGCAATACAATAAGGAAATTAATCACTGAAGCCGCCGCTGTGTCTGACTGCGATATTTGAAATACGTAGCCTTGGTAGCTAATCTTTCCGAATAGACCTCCGATCCCTACTAAAGCACCAAGTAAAAATGCTGACGCAGTAAAAACAATTAAAAACGGAGATCGTTTTCTAAACTTCCAATCAATGTATTTAATTATAAAATGTTGAAATATAATTTTCAATGGTCACAGCCTTTCAATGGTCACTGGCTCGGATTCTCCAAAGCAAGAGAACATCACAGCACTAGATTTCAGAACCCAAAACCAATCCAGACGAACGATTAGTAGAACCGCAAATGAAATCCCTTCTTCGCTGTGTACAAGATCAAGCATTGATTGACAGTCTTGCGTGCTAGGATAGACAGAAAATCGTGGATGTGAATGCCATTCTCCGAGGTAGTTATACCGTTGGAAATCATGCCCAGTTTTGGCATAGAAGGATTTTAACCCGCCTCTGTGATTTTCAGGTGAACGGCAAAAATGCGCGGCGCCTCCTGTGACCTCATCCACCGTAAAATCTACAAGGCGAAACTTACCCGGCTCGAGCTGCTCGCCAAACAAGATGCCGCCAATTTCGCGCCTTCCTGCCCGCCTTAGATGAGAGGACATCCTTTTTTGTGTTATCCTGTCAATGTGAATACTAGGAGACATCTTTGGACTCTTCGGGCCGCATGTTGTTAATGAACTCTAGCAAATCCTCTTTAGTAGCCATCTCCTCATCCGATCCCCAATCTGCCTGATCGAGATAGATTATTGGCCTGACGTGAAACGGATCAGTGAAAGCCCACGAACGGGAAAGACCAATTGCATAAGCTGAGTGGGGAAAATTGCTGCTCTCTGGGTTAACCAAAGCATCAGTTGCATAGCGCGTAACATGTGCTGCTATTACCGAAACATCAGCATCAGTAGCAACCATAGCCTCGCCTTGATCACCCCTAGCTCCGTAAGGCGTATTGTCGTTAAGTGCGATTGAGTTCGTTGCCTCTTGCGAGTCACACCAACGCCGCACTTGGTTCCTGGCCTCTAACGGCTCTGGGTCTTTATCAGGGATAGCCCTGCCAATAATGCCCCCAATTCCGCCTGCAAAAACACTTCCCCAGACAACAGGTATTTTCTTTTTTTTACAGATCGATGCAATGATGTTGAAAGCGGCAGGCTCTGCTGTCGCATCCACAATCAGATCACAGCCCGCAAGTTGTTCCATAGCGGCCACTGTGAAAGCACTGCTCTCTTGTCCGCCTAATCGGATCTCTTTCGTATCGACAGTAAGACTTGAATCAACTAGGAGAAGTTGTTCACGCAAGGCTCTTGTTTTATGGAAGCCAATATCACGGGAAGTGAGCTGGTGCCGCACTAGGTTTCCTTCGAGCAACACGTCATCATCAACTAGCAGGAATGAACCAACTCCACTTCTTGCAAGGTGCATAGCGATTTTTGAGCCCATTGACCCGCAACCCACTATTCCAATTTTGTTTCCACTAAGCTGCTGAAGTTCCTCGGGTAACCGTGTGCCGAGAGAAGGATCAACAACTGTGCGATAAACTGTCACCGACGACTTTTCTTCCTTGACATAAATCCAGCGAAGTCTCCAGCCAGCATCGGTAGATAAGAGAAGACAGAAACGGCTACCTGGCTTTAGGTGATCCTGCTTAAAGGCATCACTGTTTGCAGCCTCGATACATGCTTGAAAATCATCAAAAGACGGATGCTTTGGTATTTTTTGGCTGGGTTGGTTAATAATGTATACATCACACACACCCCTTTGATCAGAGGATACTGTTTCAGGTTTCGAGTGCGGCAATCCAGGATGCATTATTTGCATAATCCTTGCCGAGAAAGTTTTGTCTTGAAAAATTTCACTAATAATACCATGGATAACAGTATTCTTGTCAAGCGAGTTTAGTGCACTGAGATCATCGTCAGTAATTACAAACCTACAGAAAGCAGATCTGGCTTCTTGGCCAATGCTTGTAGCGTGTCCATCTATAACTTCTTGAATGCCGGTATCATCGGTTGGATTCTCCCCGCTGAGAAGCCTGTAGGCACTCTCGATCATCATTGCCCCCGTTACATCTGGATGCCAATTGTCTGGGCGATGTTCGAGGCAGAGCTCTCCCATTTTTCCATATTGATGACCTGAGATCTTCTCACCGTTACGTGTTTTGATCATTGGGGGGGCATCTGGAAAAACAACGGGATAGGTTAATGAAAGCTGATAAGTGTGTTGCCCATGTTCAATGTCAAAATTAGCTTTTAGATGACCTTCGCCCAAGTCCATGCAGTAATTTTTGAGCCAATCCCTTTGCTCGGCAAGCTCAGTCAATTGTTCCTGCTCTTCTATCGCACGAGGCAAGTTGGTCATCCACCAAAACATCACGCAAAGTCCTTCGGTGTTTTGGGCTCTCTTGGAGCATTACCGAATGAGTAGTTGTTGTCAGTTGCTGCAGGCGCCTTTGTGGCAGCGCCAAGCAAGCTGGCGACCCCCAACTGCTCTACTCGATTTAGTGTTCTTTGCCTGAGGTCTGATGTAAAGTGCGTGGTCTGTGATTCCGCCATTGTTCTGAATTTCGTCATCTCCGCAAGATTCGTGAATTCTGACCTTGCTTGCTCAAGCCACTTGAAGAAAGCGACTTGTCGTTCGGGATATTCTTCCCATCTATCAGCAAAATTTTCAGTAGTATCAGTTGGATTTGCCACTACAAATCGGCCATTTACTTGAGAAATGTAGTCGCCCATTCGACTAAGGATGCCCAACAATGCCTCACTGAGCTCGGATTCACCTGCATAGGCATGAGCAGCCAGAGTCGTAATGATTATTGAAATGGGCTTGATATCTGGGTTATGCTCAAACATGTCGTCCCTATGCCGTTTTAGAATCATCACCGCTTGCTGCAAAGGAGTCCGAACTCTATATTCAGGTATGTCTTCGACGCTTGCGCTAATCCCCCGCTTGGATTGAGCCTCTGCTAGTTTTATTCTGGTATTCCTAAATGACTCCGCCATTCGGCTCTTGAACCATTCGTAGTAGCCTTTGGGATTAGATCGTGGCCAATTATCGGTTATCTCTTGATAGCTAGGGTGGTCGATATCAGTAATGGCGATTGCTGTACCCGCAAAGCTTGTATCAAAGCCGCGTTTCTCCAGAATCAATCTTTGGCTTTCTGCATCAGGAATAGCTGGCAATATGTCCATGTGAAATTGTGCGCCATCTGCATACTCCAAGGTCCAGCATCGCCTGCTCTCCTTGACCGGTTTTTTTATACCCTTTGCCACTTTATATGATTGCACTTCAGATTGAAGCATGGTTTTTAGCCGCTTCTGTGACAAATCATGCTTTGCCAGATCAGTAAGAACGCAAACTAAATCAATGTCGTACTCATCCGCTGCATTGGTCGGCCGAATAGCCGTACCTAATCGAAAGGATCCCTGGATATATACCTCCGGATCAAAGTTTGCTACTGGTGACTCTGCGCGATGGGTCCACTCTCCGAATGATTTATAGCTTTTCTCTGCCTGCTCATATCTCTCTTCAGGCACTTCCAGCTCATCAGCAATGGCTCGTAAAAACTTGTTACTTTGATCCGTTGGTTTCTGCATCATCTCAAACCTTACCCTTTATGCTGGTTGCAAGCCGGAATACGGCATGCATTTATCGTTCAACTGCCATTGTATTCCCTGTTTCCATATGGGAAGCAGCATAGCATTTTACAAGTATCCACTACAATAAAGAAGCTGTGCCCCATGACCAATCAAGAATGGTAAGGGGAGAGTCTTAATCCACTTAATGTATATCTACACTGAAAATGGATCATGCAGCACATGCCCTTTATTGTAGGAGATCCCAGACAGGTGCTGGAAAAAGCAAATTTTTTAATTGGCTGTGTGCCACTAATATCGCAGGATCAGGAACTAGTTGGGTATTGAGTCGCAGTTTTATGCCAAATCGAGACAGACTGAGGGGCACTTCCTTGGGATTTCAGGTGGCCGACCGTGCAAGCCAGATACCCCATCTGTTTCGTATCGTTTCAACTATCTCGTGACAATGTCCCAAGTATTTTTCGTATGTAGTGAAATATCGTTGCGAGAAAACTCGTGCAAGTACAAAATTGCAATGCCTAGGAGGCACATTATATTGCATGTTTAATTGAAGCTTAGCGTATTTCAGTTCCTCAATTTATCAACTGATATCACGATCCATCAACCTTTGTCTCTTGACATTCATTTGTATAGGCACACCGTCCAACAGCTTGTGGCGAAACTTTCAACTTGATTTTCCTTTATGGCAATTAAAACTGACTACTCAACACTTCCATCTTCGCTGATGGTGACGTGTGGTATTTGAGGGTATTGAAGATTCAGATGGTATCGTGTACCTTTTCTTTCACCTGTTCGAATCAAAGCACCTTTGTCTACTAATCCAGCAAGATCGCGTGTAGCCGTGGCACTGGTCGCCTTGGTTATGGACGCATAGTTGCTCGCACTGAGTCCGCCTTGGAAACCGTGTGGTCCTTCTCGCAACATTCGGTGTAATGCCCTTTCTTGTCGTTCGTTCAGCTGATCGCCCAAGCGATCAATCAGGCGTGTTTTTTCCAATACAAAGCTGACCTGGGCTTGGCTTCGATGCTGGGATTCGAGTGTCATGCCTGCAAACCATGCGAGCCAGTCGGTGAGCTTACAGCCTTTGTTTGCCACTTCAAGTTGATCGTAGTATTCATTTCTTCGTACTAAGATCGTTGCCGCTTGAGCGGTGAGTGTGGGGCGATCCAAAGCCTGTGCCAACGCCTTCTCTGAAAGTGCTCGTGCAAGACGACCGTTGCCATCTTCAAATGGGTGGATGCACACAAAGAACAAGTGCGCAATCCCTGACCGTGTTATCGCGGGCAGTGGCGAATCACCTGTTGGGCTTGTGGAGTTAAACCATGTGACAAACCGTTCCATCTCACCAGGGACATTCGATGATGGCGGTGCCTCAAAGTGAACGGTTGGTTTGTCAAGACGGCCAGAGACTACCTGCATAGGTTCTTTGTGTGTGCGGTAGGCACCGATGTCACGGAGATCGCGACGGCCATGCGTGATCATTCGGTGCCATTCAAACAGCAACTCATGACTGAGTGGTTCAGTGGGGTTCTGATAAAGGGCCACCATGAGTTCGGCGATCCCTTGCTCAGCTGGTTTGGCCCTGCGATGATCAACAGCCAACCCGAGTTGCTTTCGGATGGATGATTGCACGCTATCGCGATCAAGAAGCTCGCCTTCGATTTCGGAAGTGGTCATGGCTTCTGTGGTGATGTTTTCCACTACAAGCGCGTTCTGACTATCAGTTGTCAGATGCTCCAATGATCCAAGGATTACGCCACCCTCTATCAAAAACGCCTGCTCCGCCCGTGTTAAACGGTCGGCATCCCAAGTAAAATCTGGCCAATCAGGTTGTTCCCAGTTCCATGTCATGATCGATATCCTTCTGTATATCGATCAATAATGGGCTTAATCATGATTGATATCAAGATTTATATCCATCAAATGAGCAAAAAATGCCATTATTCTGATAACCACCTTGGTGTGACTGCCGAAGCGGTCTGGAAGATGGGCCGCCCTCAGTACGCACATTTGGTGTCGAATAAGCCGCATTTATCACGCTGCTATTTACTCAGAATAGGTGTTTTATCGACTAAACCGCAGTTATTGGCCATTTGGATCTGAAATAGTACTTATGACACTGGTTCCAAATCACGGCAATCGTGCAGAATGGGATTATTTTGAGCGGCCTAGGTACATGAGCAGCCCGTCCACAGGATCAACATCGCAAGCCTTGCACCAGCGGCAGAACTCTGCAAGATCAACACGACGGTTTCCACTCTCACAGTTGTATACCCACGACTGTGGCTTGTTCAGGAGGTCGCCTAAGGCCCTTTGGGATAAATTTGCATTCTCCCTCATCTGGAGTAAAAGCTTGCGGAAACGATCATATCGACGATCATGCTGGGCTGCGGTTCTCATTTTTACAGAATGACGAGTTTGTTGCTTGACACAGAATAAGTGTCAGTTGATAATCCTTGCGTGCCACCGATTCTTTGCGTTAAGGACCAGTGGGTGAAAATGGATACGCGAGGGAGATGTGCGCGAAATCAGCAATCGGAACTTCGGGCTGCTGATAGCCTATTTGGTGCCAGGATTTGTTGCCCTTTGGGGAGCGAGCTTCTTGGTGGATGATCTGAGTATTTGGCTTGTTGGGCCAGATAGATCAGGCCCAACAGTGGGCGGATTCCTCTATGTCACCGTTGGATCAGTTGCTGCAGGAATGATCGCCAATGTAGTTCGCTGGGCAGTGATCGACAGTGTTCACCATCTGACAGGTCTGAAACGGCCAAAGTGGAGCGACTCATTGCTCCACAAAAGGGTGGAAGCCTATGAGTGGCTGATTGAGAATCATTACAGGCACTACCAATTCTACGGCAACATGATGTTCTCGGTTATCTTCGCGTATATCTGCTGGCATATTTCTCTGGCAGACACCCCAACGGGTATTTGCTGGCTTAACGGTGCTATCGGAGCACTGTTGATCGTACTTGCGGCGGGAACAAGAACCACACTGGCTCGATACTACCGCCGCTCAGAATCCCTACTGGGATCAGATACCCAAGGAGAATAGCTATGGCAAACGGCGGCCACCCCACAACGAAGAGTCCTAAGTCCACACAGAAACCAGCAACCGAAACGAAGAGCTCAAAGGCTGAAGTGAAACAGAAACCCTCGAAGAAATGACCCCGTCTTGGCTGGCATGAGGATGCCAGCCAAGAGTTTGAAGATACTAATTCTCTAGAGTGAGCAATTGTGGATAAAGGGATTCTCCGTGTTATCGGCACGCATCCATGTCAAAAAGGATAACCTTAGAAAATCTGGCACTTCTAGGCGGTTCAGCCCTGCTGTATACGGATTGATTCACACCTGCTCACATCCCGTTTCGAGCTAGACTCGTTTGATTAAGGGAAATCGAACTCATCCTTTGCATTAGTTCTTGACGTCTGCCCACGATACTGCCTAGCCTGCTACGAAATGAACATCTTTATCGACGCAAATATTTTTCTAGATTTCTTCCGTCTTTCGACAGGCGACCTTGAAGAGCTTCGCAAGATTACTGCTCTATCGCGAGCAGGCACCATCACTCTTTTGATATCGTCCACAGTTCTTGATGAATTCTCAAGAAACAGAGAACGTGTCATCGCCAAATCGATTGAGCAATTCAAGTCCACTAGTTTTTCACTTCATCGCCCTAACATCGTTAGAGCACATGATGAGTCTAGTGAGTTAGAAGAACTCCGCCTCTCTGTTGAAACGACTAAAAAGACGCTACTCGATAAAGTGGAAAGCGAAGCACAGGAATGTTCAACCAAAGCAGATGTGGTCATTCTGGAACTCTTTAATGCCATTCCTGACCATGATGTTGACGAAGCTGTATACGAACTTGCTGCAATGCGTGTAAGGAAAGGAAAACCACCCGGAAAACCTGGATCTATCGGAGACGCCGTGCACTGGGAATGGTTGCTACAAGTTGTTCCGAACGGCGATGACCTACACCTCATAAGTAGAGACGGTGACTTTCAGTCTCCAATCAACAAAGGCAATCTGGCCGACTACCTCTCTAAAGAATGGACATCTCATAAAGCTTCATCGTGTAAGTTGTACCACTCGCTCACTCAGTTTCTAAATCAGAATCTTGACGATGTTCGGCTTGTCGACGAGATCGACAAGCAAGGTGCAATAGTCCGGCTACAAGAATCTCTAAATTTTACCACGACACACAATGCGATTGCGGATCTTGATGCACTTGATGATTTTTCACCCGAAGAAATCAAGCTGTTGCTTGAATCGTACATCTCCAACAACCAGATTAGTTTGATAATTGGAGATGAAGATGTCTTGAAGTTTGCACACAAAATAATAATACTTGCGTATGAGATGGATCTTATTGATGAAGCTTTTCCTTTAGAAGAGATGATCAACGATCTTGAGTTAGACAATGCCTAGCGGAGCGGCCAGAATCTAATCATCAAAAAAGTAAAAGTGGATGACTTATTCCTTGCTGATTGAACTCCATCGCACTGCGACGGGGAGATGTCTGTAAGTTTTATACCTCTTTCTTGTCTCCTTACTGCTAACACTTTGTCCCTTCCGTGGGAACTCCATCGCACCCATATTGGTAACGGCAACGGATCTGGTAACTCATCGATGACACACGAGCAACACCCTCAACCGTTGTGACACCTATAGCCAAACCTGTTGTCTCAATGGCAACAGGACTGAGCACAAACAGGTTGTTGCCAGCATTGCTGCCAACGGTTATTCGCGGAGAGGGCTGAGTGCTCATTCGGGAACAACTGTTCCATACAAAGTGTCACAAAACTCCCGGCACTAACCGTTGTTGCCAACGCGTCAACACAATCTGTACAAACTTCAAATCGGCTGGCAACAACCTATTCCAATTAAAATCGGGATCGAAGAGACTGCGTGATTCTCAATCACCTTTCAGTTTCTATGAGGAGCTCCCGATATGTTGCGGATCAATATGTGTGTCTCTGCCGAGTCCGGCAAGAGCTACTTTCAGAATGCCCTGAGTAGGGGCGAGTACTATCACGACGAGAAGATTCTCAATCAAGAGGTCGCGGGCAAATGGGGTGGGAAAGCCGCCGAGCATGTGGGCATCGCTGGCCAAGTCGATCGGGTTTCGTTTGATCGGCTATGCGACAACCTTCATCCAACTACTGGCGAGCGTCTCACCAAGAAAACTGTTGATGGACGGAGGGTGGGCTATGACCTCAACTTCCATGTTCCCAAGTCTGTGTCGGTGATGCTTGAACTTGGGGGCGACCAACGAATCCTGGACGCGTTCCGGGATGCGGTCCAGCACACCATGCGGGAGCTCGAAAAAGATACCGAGACCCGCGTGCGGAAGGGTGGGGCGGATACAACCCGCAAGACCGGCAACCTTGCCTGGGCGGAGTTCGTGCATTTGACCGCCCGCCCGGTTGACGGTGTTCCCGATCCGCATCTTCATGCCCATTGCTTTGCATTCAATGCGACCTTCGATGAGGTGGAGCAACAATGGAAGGCCGCCGATATTGGACCCATCAAATACGATGCCCCGTATTTTCAGGCGACTTTCCATTCCCGGCTCAAAGGTAACCTTGCCAATCTTGGGTACGAGATCGAACGACGACGCAACAGTTGGGAACTCGCCGGTGTTCCCGATGCGGTAACAAAGAAGTTCAGTAGACGGACGGATGAGATTGAACGAGTCGCTCTTGAGAGAGGTATTACCGATGCAGCAACCAAGAGTCACCTCGGTGCAAGGACACGCAAGGCCAAGCTTTCGGTCACCTCGATGGAAACACTGCGTTCCCATTGGGATGATCGGTTGACGATCGAGCAACATCAATCATTGTTCGAAGTCTTGGAGCGTTGCCGCGATGGGCTCGGCGGATCAAGACTCAACCGTGCGAGTGAACTTGCTTCGGCTCTGGATTCAGCTTTGGGTCATGTGCTTGAACGAAGATCAACGATCCCGGATCGGCAACTGGTGGCGGCCGCCTTGGATCGCACCGAGGGCGGGGTGACGCCCGAAGAGATGTGGATGTATATCGAGGCCCAGATTACGGATGGTCATTTATTGCGTGGTGACCATGAGGGTGTCTCCTTGCTGACCACACCGGAAGTCCACGCCGAAGAACAGGCGATGCTCAAAGAGGTAAATGACGGCAAGGGTTTGTACCAACCCCTAAAACGGGAACACGAGTTTGTCGATACCGAGTTGTCACAAGAGCAACGCGATGCGGTCAATGTGGTACTGCGTTCCCACCACGGGGTCATGATCATCCGGGGGAAAGCAGGCGTTGGTAAAACCCGTCTCATGAGTGAGGTGGTAGCCGCCATCGAATCGCAAGGGATTGTTGTCCAGCCCGTTGCCCCGACGGCACACGCGACCCATGAGGTCTTGCGTGAGGATGGGTTCAAGACCGCCCAGACCGTCGCTCACTTCTTGGGCAACGCCGATCTTCGATCCAAGCTCAGAGGGCAAGTGTTGTGGGTGGATGAGGCGGGATTGATGGGGATCAAGGATATGAACCGACTCGTTTCGCTTGCGAAAGAAACCGGTGCAAGGCTCATCCTCACAGGTGATACCGCCCAGCACCACGCGGTACAACGCGGCGATCCGTTGAAGCTCATCGAGGAGCTGGCCTATATCAAACCCGCCGAGGTGAAGAGCATCAGGCGGCAAACCCATACCCAATATCGTGAGGCATGCGAGAGCTTGTCGGAGGGCAACATCGTCAAGGGCTTCAAGCAGCTTGAGAAGATGGGGGCGATCAAGGAAGTGGAGGATCAGGATCGAGCCAAGGTATTGGCCGTTGAATACCTTGCCTCGATCAAGAAGAAGACCGACACGCTGGTGATATCGCCAACACACCGCGAGGGGAATCGGGTGACCCACGCCATCCGGGAACAACTCCGCAACGATGAGATCATCGGCAAGAAAGACCGCACGATTTCACGGCTTCAACCCAAGCACCTCACCCAATCGGAGAAGGGGGATCACACTCAGTATCAACTCGGTGATGTGGTCCAGTTTTTTCGCAGCGCCAAGAACGGGATCAAGGCGGGTGATCGTGGCGAGGTCTACAAGGTCAACGAGAAGGGGGTCATCATCAAGCGGGAACGCGATGGACGAACGGTGGCATTGCCGACCAAGCACCCTGATCGGTTCGGGGTGTTCACGAAGGGCGAGCTGAATCTGACCAAGGGTGATCGGATCAGGATCACCAACAATGGCCGGTCTATGGACAAGCAGCACGGTCTGAACAACGGCAGCATCTATTCGATCAAGGGGTTTACGCGCGATGGCAACATCAAGCTCAACAACGATTGGGTGGTCAAGAAAGACTTTGGGCATATGGCACATGGATATTGCGTTACCAGCGATTCATCTCAAGGACGCGGGGTCAAGCATGTGATCATCGCCCAATCGGCGGAATCCTCGGCGGCCTCAAGCATCCAACAGTTCTATACCTCGGTGACTCGGGGCAAGAGCAAGGTGACAATCATCACCGATAGCAAGAAACGGCTCCTCAAATCCGTGATGAAGGATGCATCGCGTGTGAGTGCGACCGAGGCGGTGAAGAAGTTCAATCCAATGATGCCGCCCAAGGGGATCAAACGATCGCCAGAGCACATGAAACAAGTCGGGCAATGGCTCCAGCTTCGCCAAGCTCAGGCACTCGCCAAGAGAGCCCGTGAAATGACTTCGAAAGAACCGATGCAACTTCAGGATCTGCAACGCCAGAGGAAGCAGCTGCGTACACAAGGCAAGTCAACGAATGGAAGAAACCGTGGTAAGAGCGAAGGCCGAGACATGGGGAGGGATTGGTCATGAGCAGCATCATCGATCAGTATTTGAAAGGGCCATCGAAAGATCCAACCCCGAACGATACTTCATCTCACGAACCAGCCGACACCGGCGGAAACCAGACACTGGATGGCCCAGTGCTAATGCTCGATCTGGTGCTTGCTGATCGGACCAGAGTTGCATTCTCGTATGCTACCTTGTCGCGTGTTCTGATGGAACCAGAGCGTGGGATCGTCCTGAGCTTTGCAGCCGATGAGGTATTGGTTGAGGGCACTGGACTGGAAAGTCTCTATAAGGCGATTATCCAGCATCGTGCCAGCCGGATCGAAATCACGAGTAATGGCCGCAATCTCGGCGTTCCAATAGAAGGCGAATCCGTCATCACCAAGATCTCGATGATTGGCAATCCTGGCGAATCGACTTCTTAAAACGGCAGATGGTCAGCAACGAATACATCTCGGTACGGAAGTCCGTTTTGCTCAATTACTTCATCCACTCGCAATAATTTGGTCCGCTGATAAATGGAATCTATCCGGTCACCAACCCTCTACATCTCAATGAGTTTCATGATGTCGACGACCTCGTAGCATTCGGTGTCTTTCTCATCAGTCGTGGGATCATCAAAGCAAATGCGTTTAGGTATGATCTGATGACCCAGATTGAGATTGTAAACAGCGTCCATCTCGTCATGCATTTGGATCAGGTAGCTCTCGCCATCTGGATTTCGTACAAGGTATAAGTTCATGGTATTGTCCTTTCATTAGTGTTGATCATGCAGACCGATTGCCAACGGTTACTGCGGGCGGGTCAAGGGATAGCTGCCGTGCTTGCACGGGGATCGGCTGCACATAGCTAGCAAGGGCGAAGCGGAGGAAGCCGACGGCCCCTTGAACCAAACGCGGCCGGTGGCAGGTTTCGCATGTGATCCACACCACAGAAAGAACACACACCTGCTTAGCGACATCGAGATTGATTCAGAAGTTCACACGGTATTTCTTGAGATGCAAAAAGTGATCCCTGAGTTGGCTTTCCGGGCTTGAGCTTTGTTGGTGGGCCACACAGGACAAAGGCATGCTTGCCGCTGGTCACGGTCATGCCGTCGTAGAACCCGTTGGGGTCATGGCGGGCAACATCGCCTCCATCACCACGAACCTTCTTGGTGTAGGTGGTGGCCGTGCGTGGGAACGCCTCTGGATGGACTAATCGGTAGGCTCAGATTCCATCACCCGAGCCGCTGACCATAACCCATTGATGACCGTTCCAAGCAAATGGTTTCCGCACGCGGTTATCAAGGGCGATCTTGTCGGCACTGTTGGAGGAGACGATATCTCCCTCGCCGACGGTTTTTTCTTTGTGGTAACAGAACTCACCCGGTGCGAACCGGTCTGGATCAAGCTCGTGGACTTGGATCTCGGAATGAGCAACAGGTGGCAATGGAGGCTTGGGTGTGGTGTCATTCCCGGTCGGGTATGGCCCATCGTTGCCATCATGGTCGTTGATCGCTTCAATAATGGTGCAGGCTGTCTTCTGGATACGATCCAGAGAGGCAACGAGCGTTTCCTTGTTGCCATCGTACAGCTGGATGTAGTCCGACGATGCGGACTTGGTCTCAAGTCCCACAGAGTGCGAGACCACAAAGGCGACTGATTCGGCTTCCGTCTCACGAACGACTTTCGGTGGTCGTGTATCCTTGTTGATGTGCTTGCCCTGATGGAGCAACTCATGAGCCCACTCATGCACCAGCACCGAGAACCGCTCAGCATCAGAGAGTGACTCTATCACTTGAATGGTGCCGCCTGTTGATCGACCACAAGCCCCGCCCAGCGAGTCCATCGTCTGGATCGTGATGCCATGCGATTGGATCGCAGACTCAAGCCAAAATAGGTGTTCACCAGGATCGCCGTCAATCCGATCTGGGGTTGGCAACGGCTCACCTTCGGTTTGCGAGATGTCAAAGACATGCACGGCTCTGAATCGCATGATGGGATCATCATCCTTGGACTGTGAACGATTGGTCTTTTCGTCTTTGCCCTTGAAGATCATCGGGGCGATAATGACGATGCCCTTCTCGCCATGTTTGATGAACCGATCCATGGACTTCCATGTTCGAAACCCAGCCACATGGCTGGCGTCGGGGCACTGGCTCATGATGAGCATCACATTCCCGAAGCTGTATTTGTGAAACTTGGCCACCGTGCTCAGGTAGGAAAGCAACTGCTCACTCTTGCCGGATTCAAGCTGTTCGATCAATTGATCAACAGCGGTTGCAACGGCCTCTCTGGCGAACTCAACCTTTGAGGTCGCACCGGGAAGTGTCCCGGTGCGTCTCGTGGTGCTCATCGAGCGGCTGCGGTTTGCTGTTGAGCTTGAGTATTGGTAGCGGTCTGAACACGATCCTGAGCTTGTGCATCATGGATGGCACGAAAGGCCATCTCGGATGCTTGCCCAAGAACCAGCAGATCATCCCGGTTGAGCGATGTGGTGGTTTTCCATTCACCCTCGGCATCTCGGTAGCGTTTCTCGAAGGTTACGCTGTAGTAGGTATTGCCTTTGTCGTTGGTGTTTTTCCAGATCGCGAGTTGGACTGAGCCAAGAACGATTTTATCGAATGGTTTTTGATTGGTAGACATTGTGTAGTACTCCTGTAGTTGTTGTTGATCATGGCCCTGGATGGCTGTGAGCGCAGCGGTGATCCAGCGATAGCCGCCCACGGAGTGGGGAATCGGCTGCACACGACTCATTTATGAGTAACGGAAGCCGACGGCCGCTTGAACACCGCGAGCACCACAGCAAGGGCGTATCATGAACATCAACAAACAACGCGCAGGAGTACAGATGGCGTTGCCAGTGATTTGTAGAAGCTCTAATAGTCAAGGCTATGAACCGTGGACAATTCATGCGTGTCCGATTGCTGTCGAGCTGGCTTTCAAATGAATCCGTTTATGAAGATACTCGCATAAGAAATGGACTAGGTATTGGGGGGCAGGTCAATGATGTTCGGAAGGGCTGGACCAACAACTCAACCAATCCGGATCAGTTTTCGACGCTCATGGGATGTCAGGGATATCTGCTTTCGGAGTTTGTTCCGAAGGATTTGATTCTCAATGGTGAAGTATTGGAGCTGGGCAATCAGCTGATCATTGTTGGATCGGCCGAAAGCCAAGAATTTGGGCAAATGGGCGGCATTCATTTGGTATTCCAAGGCGCGGATAGCGTTTTTGAATCCATAGAGGGCGGGGTTTCTGCTAAAATGTAGGCGATTCTAGAGGAGACTGAATGCGATATGTTTGAACACACTCCGCTAGTTGGACTAATTTTTGGTGGGCAGATCACTTATATCTAGGAATCTGCAATATTGGTGAGCAGCCACATAGCTCGCCTACGGCATATTAATGGAGGTTAAATGCAAATCAATGATCCAAAGTGGCTATTTGAACAGGCGGTTGAACTCCCCTCGTGTGATCGTGAATCGTTCATTCGTGCAAACTGCAACGATCCCGAAGTGCAGCGCACAGCATTTGAACTACTCAGACATCATGAGTTAGCGGGAACAAGTTTTGATACACCAATCGGAGCACGTTTCGAGAAACTGATTCAATCTACCGAACAGCAGATCGCCGAGTTTCGGATCATACGGGAACTGGGCCGCGGCGGAATGGGGATCGTCTATCTCGCCCATGATGAGGTACTCGGGCGCCAAATTGCACTCAAAGTACTCAATCCATCACTCATGAACTCACACCAGGCGGTCTCAAGGTTCAGAAATGAAGCTCAAGCAGTCGCTGCCCTGAAACACCCCGGGATCGTGCCGATCTATCGGTACGGTGAATCCAACGGCGTGCACTATCTAGTAATGGAGTATATTGACGGCCTTACACTTACGCAGAAACTGCAAGCCATACCTGATCATGCTCAAGAGGCGAGTTCCACTCATGATGCCGTAGCGACGGTTCATAATATCAGCCGAGACGCTTTGCGCGATGCCGTCAGCATGGTGATCTCGCTCGCGGACGCTCTCGAGCATGCCCACCAAAATGGGGTTGTGCATCGAGACATAAAACCCAGCAACATTCTCACCAATCAGACCGGAGAAGCTTGGCTCACCGATTTCGGTATCGCCAAGTTCGCCAACGGCGAGCAGACACTGACCATTACAGGCGATATCGCGGGCACGACATCGTACATGAGTCCTGAGCAAGCAACGATTTCGAGCGTCAAGATTGATCACCGCACTGACATCTTCTCTCTCGGGGTAGTCCTTTACGAGATAATCACCGGTACCCGTCCGTTCGTTGGGGGAACCACGCCGCAGGTGCTCGACGCGATTATGGTACAGAACCCACTCAAGCCACGAGCGCTGAATCGAACTATCGACCGGGATCTCGAGACGGTTTGCCTCAAGTCGCTCGAGAAGAGCAGGGAACACCGATTCCAGACCGCCGCGCATATGGCTGCTGATCTTCGCTGCTGGCTCCGCGGCGACCCGGTACTCGCCAGACCCATCTCGTTCCCAAGAAAAACAACTCGGTATATAGCCCACAACCGTGTAAGGATTATCGCCGCGATGCTGCTCCTCTCTCTTGGAGGAACCCTGCTGATGGGATTCACCATAAAGCGAGCAAGGCTCGACCGCCTCGCTTGGGTCGAAGTTCGAACCGGCGGTCAACCCACCGTACTCTACCTACAGAGAGTCGGCACAGAGTCATACACACACGGGAAACCCACCGTCGAACAGGTCGGCCCCGGTCGAAGAACGCTGCACTTGGCTCTAGGCTCTTACCGCATCACGTGCGTGAGGGCAGAGGGCCAGGATAAGGCGTTCTCAGAAATCGACGCGTTGTTCCTTGATGCGGGCAAGTCCAAGATCAAGGTCATCGATACTCAGGAGTTCTCTGTGCTCACTGAAATGAATGAGCAAGGCCAGGCGTTCTTCGCACCCAAGCGCACGACACCCGATGTGACCGACGAAATGGTATTGATCCCCGCTGGGACCTACACCTGCGGACCAGGGTACCCAGAAGCCGAATCGAACATGTACGCGCAGCGAACGGTCGAAGTTGCATCGTTCTACATCGATACAGCTGAGGTTTCCAACGCGGAATATCTTGAGTTCCTTATAGCAGTCGCGCCCGATAATGCCTTTGTTGAGTATCTCAAGGAGATTCAGACAGAAGACTACGAGCCGCAGACTACGAATCCTCCTCTGTGGCTGGTCCCTGTGTACTGGCACGAGTTGGGGTACGACCAAGGATTGTCAGATCATCCGGCAGTAGGTATGACGCTTGCCGCGGCCCAAGCCTACGCCGGATGGCGAGGGAAGCGGCTGCCCACGATGTATGAATGGGAGATCGCCGCGCGGTGGCCCGATGATCAAGTCTACCCCCAAGGCGGAGATGTGAATAAGTACGATCAATTTCAGCCTACATACCAAGATCTTCGGGACAATCAAGCCCGAGACATCGAGACCCGATTCGAAGTCTACCGCCGTGGGAATCTTGGTGTTAGAGATGGCGAACCTCTCCTCACTTCCACTGGCTTGTTCCATATGTATAGCAATGTTCGCGAGATGACTTCTACAGTGAATCCGGAAACTCTCCTAGGCGTCTCGAAGGGACGGTGTTGGTTAGATTTTCCTCTCTTCTACGATCTACGAACGGTATCAAGTTATCCGTATACCAGCCCATATTTTACCCGCGGTTTTCGCTGCGCTCGCAGCAACGCAACGCCATAAACAAGGAGTTTTCCATGAAGACATATCTTTACCAGATCCAATCAGCGACAGCATCGCTTGTGTACGAATATAAGCTTACGAACATCGCGTACCCATCGCCATCCTTTAGCCATCAGAAACTAATTGACCTTAGCAAAAATGATGAGAGCCTGCGATATCCGCTTATGCTTTGCGAAGAGTTATGTTCAGCCCGTAACGGAACTTCATTCATTCTTATTCATGACGATTCAATACCGGGCACAAGTGATGAAGAAGCTGCAAAGGAAGCTGCCCGTGCGTTCAATGTTGAACTCGACAAGAAGAGCAATGCCAAATATAAAATCGATCCAGACCCAGACTATCATCCGGGCGGCGGCGGGCACGGTGGGCTTATTTTTATTGGAAATGCTCAAGGCATTAGAGTGCAGAAAGAAATTTCTAATGTAGAATATAAAATCAACGCAACCGAAGGAAAGGCTGATATTGTAGTGTATGTTTGTATATACATTCGTGTAGTTAAGTCTGGAAAAATTTTATGACTATTTCTTCGTTGTGTCATCGACCCTGGAGATCGAATTGTACTATCTTCATGAGTTCGGCTTTTCTTGTCACGACTAGTTCCGCACTCCTGTTCGGGCTAGCGCCTCCGCACACCCTGCCTCCTGTAGCGGACTTGCCTTCAGCAAGTGGGATCCCTGCTCACGAAGAGCGGTTATTGCATATACGTGACATCCGGGATCGATCAGGCATGCGTCGTCACGCGTGGAATTTGTTTAGTAGCGTTACCGCGGACACCCATATTGACCAACCAAGCAATGAGCTCAAGCTTCCGGTCTGGATGACTTGGTGGACACTCGGTGAGACGATGGGCACGAAAGACGAGCCGTTAATTTTTAGACCCAATGATGAAAAAAGTAACACAGAGTTTATACGCACCAAGACCGGAGGCGGGCCAATCTCGGGAGTACGATTCAATAATATCGCTTATAGCCATATTCGCGATGAGCGACTTTACGCTATGGAAAGGTTCGTAAGTCTTAAAGCGCAGTTCGATACCGATGGCACCCCAACTGAGCAACGTCGGATCTCCGATTTTGATAGAGGCGCGATCGCCACAAAGTCGGCATGGTTTTTAGTAGCAGAAAAAAATTCCAATGTTGTATATAAGAATGAATATGAAAAATATACTCTAATGCCTGTCTGGAATGGCCCCGACGACACAACCAATGAAGGTGGTCCTAAATATACTCCAGGTAGATGGAAATCAAAGGTGCTCGTTGATGAAACTGGTATGGATGATAACATTGGCCATAGGATCAAAGATGCAAACGGCATCGAAAGATTGGTAGTATCAATCAAACGATTCTATCGATGGGAAATCTGTAGCGAAAGGATGCTCAGTGCGGTCAACAAAGCAATAGGGGACCCAAATCGTCAAGCTAAAAAGGGGGATCAGATTGTACTCGTTGGATTGCATATTGCATCAAAAGAGATCCCCGATTGGATTTGGACAACTGTGTGGTGGCATCCAGACGCTTTTCTAGGTGAGTTCAGAAAGAGCCCTTCACAATTTCTTAATGACAGGCCGCCTCAGGTGGCTAGGGATATAACATGGTCGAATTATCTGCTCGACACTGCCTTTGACATGGAGACTCCAAGGGAGCTCGATAACTCGCCAAATGCCTGCTTTAACCCTTGGCTTGAAGCAAATGTGCCCGATAGTGTGGGTTCCAACTGCATGTCGTGTCACCAAAAGGCGGCATGGCCCGCAAACAGAACAATCATGGCTCGTCATCGAATTAAAATTGAAGATGACGATAAATATTTTTCGAATCGTGTGCGCACGGATTATATTTTTGCATTCCAATCTGCCAAGCCTGTTTTTTGATGATCACGGATGTAAAAATGAACATGCCAACGATGCATGCGTACATCGTGGGCATGTTCATTTAAAAATTTCAACATGATGAGCGCCGACACCTCCGGGTGTCGGCTTTCTTATGCGCGACCGCTCATATTCTGATCGGCGCCTGTCAACGCACGCTTTGGAAGGAACTCCCATGCCACAGAAAATCAACCAGACAACAATGATCGTCACCCTCGCCGCCATCGCGGGATCTTGCCTCGTGGGCTGTTCATCCTCACGCCTGCCCAGAGTGTCGGTATCGGATCCGGCTGTTTTCACGGCACTGCATATGCGGGCAGCCCAGCTTTCACTCGCGGCAGAATCAGGGCGTCGTGCTTCCGCAAGGGGTGACATGGATCGCTACCTCCGTACTCCAACGGGAGAGTGGTCCAGCAGTCAGCTCAGGATGGACCATTTGCTCGATCAATCTCAACGCAGCCGGTCGGTGAGCCAGTCGGTCCTCTCGAGTCTTGAGGTCGAGCTTTCGCTCGCGGCGAGCGAGGTCGCTCAAGCCGCACAGCAAATGACGGCTGGGGTGGACACCGATGGCGATGGCATTCCAGATCCCAGCGACACTAATGATGGAAATGACCAAGAAGCGGTAACCACTGATGATCGCTTGGCACAGATCGCCGCTGCCAGAGAGAATCTTGCCAAGCGTGTAGAAAAACTCACGGCCCAGATTGCCGCGCTAGCAGAGAAGGAATCGCTTGCGCCTGGTGCCGATAGCGTCTTAGACGCGGTTGATCGGGCACAAGACTTCTATACTACCGTGTTGCACAAGTCGCTGCGTGACTTCGGGATCGACAGCAATCTGTTGCATCCCGATGCGTTGTACAAGGTGCTCGTCGCGTACGAGGAGATGGCGGCGGCGCAGTCGGGGTATGATGCGAGCCTTAAGCGACTCGCGATCGCCGAGGCGAAAGATGAACAGCGACGGCAATCGAAGCCCTACGGCGCAGACGCGGTGCTCGGAGCCGCGTACAAAATGGTGACGGGGGAAAACCTACACTCCGCGCCTGTTTCCTCGGTTGTTACACCCAAACCTACATCTCCGAAGGGCACGCCTCCGATTGCGGCGTCTAGCACGCCACAACCAAACACGGGAATCCCTCTTGCGATCAACACCAGAAGCAACCCCAGTATGGGAAGCGTGATAGAGCCCTTTGCAAAAACTCTATCGACAATCGAGAGCCCCCCATCAGTCAAGCCCAGCACGACCGAGGAAGAGATTAAAAAGATTGAAGCTCAGACCGCGCTGCAAGCTGAGAAAAATAAGACTGAAGAACTCAAAATCATACAACAAACTGCGCTCGAGATTGAAAAGCGGGAAACCATGATACTCGAGCATGAACTTACAGACGATTGGTTCGATGCACTCAATACTTCACGCGATAAGCTCGAAGGGAAAGAATCGGATGAGTTGCTCAGCGCTCGTATTGCTGTTGAGGAAGCTGCGGAATTCCTTCGTGAAAACATTGTGGATTACAACAGTACGATCTACACGGCACGTCACGAAGTGAACACAAAAACTAAAGACTCCAGTGTCCATGGGGAGCGTCTGATCATGCTTCTCATGCAGACGCACATCCATCGTGGCATGGCACCCAACCAGATGGTCGGGCTCAGATCAAGAATTGTCCGCGCGTGCAACACCGAGGGCTGCAACTCTTGTATTGATAACCAATGTATAGACGCTTCACGCCTTGTGCGCGTCGTACGCCTTCACCCCACGCGAAACTATGATCGTGAAGATCAGATGTTCAGTGAAACGATTTCCGAACAGTTTCTGCTCGACGCGGGCGGTCAGCTGAGTTCAGGTGTCAGCGGACAGCTGGTGCGCCAGCTCGCATCAGAAGCCGCGGACCGCCGACGATACCTATCGAGGATTCCCAAGGTAGCCAGTTGGGCCGACGCCCCGAATCGGGTCATGGGTTGGAATATCTATCCAAGCAATCTGACGATTCGACGCAGGAGCCCACTCGAGCGTGTACCCAGTCTCATCTACGGTCCCGCAGCACGAACCTTTGAGGTCATCGGCCACCTTGACCCCGGCGCTAGAGACTGCGCTGCATACCTGATCGTCCCAACAGAGGTGAGAACAATTGAGCTGGAAGTGACGCATATCACCGCTGATATCGAGAGTCCCCTTGCAAAGGAACGCCATGCCTGGCTCGACCCGTCTGGGCGATCCCACAAGAAAGGCACCCCACCCACCAACCTTCGGGTTCGATTGCCCCTTTTCAGCACTAACGAGTGGAAAGTGGGGCTCGGCAGCCCAGCCTCAGATATGACATTGGGGATGCCTGTGCCCGCTATGGAACCCATTGATAACCTGAGTGATGACACCGAGTGAGAGCCCCGCATGCCCGCAATGAATCGGTGCACAAATAGCACATTCTCATTTTGTTCGAAGCGTATATAGAGTACACTTGTAGACTAAATGAGCCATCGTGCAAGGGGCGGACACGCAGACAGAGTCGAATCAGTTGATAGGTTTTAATTCAGGAGATGAACGATGATAGCTGTCGATTCGGACATCACAGAGCTCTTGGGATTGGCTTCAGATGGGTGCGGAGAGTCCCAAGACCGACTCCTCGCCATGGTGTATGACGAATTGCGTAGTGTCGCACGCGCCAAGATGATTGGGGTGCCGCCTACAGAAACCCTTCAGCCAACCGCGCTGGTCAACGAAGTGTACCTCCGACTGTTCGGAAGAGACCTGCAGCCAAGCTGGAAGAATCGTCGGCATTTCTTCTGGGCAGTCTCGCGTGCTATGCATGATATTTTGGTCGAGAAAGCCCGTCATCATGCCGCCCTTAAGCGTGGAGGCAACTTGGTGCGTCGCCCGTTTGATGAAAACATGGTGCAGGTGGAAACTCAGGCGTTTGAACTGCTGGCGTTGTCCGAAGCGATTAAACAGTTGGAGGTATCATCACCTCGAACCGCTGAGGTCACCCGGCTCCGATTTTTCGCTAGCCTATCAAACGATGACATTGTTCGTGTCATGGGTATATCAAACGCTACTGTACGGCGAGAGTGGGCATATGCAAAAGCTTGGCTCCACCAGCGGCTCGCCGACAATGTCAAAGGAAGTAAAGCAAGTTCAAGGTTAAGGCAATTCAGCAAATCATAACTAAAGAGTTCAAATGGTCAATCTAGCTTGAAAGAGCTTGATCTGCCCCCCAATAACTAGTCCATTCTTAGTGCGAGTGATTTCGTAGAATGGGCGTATTTGGAAGGCAGGCAATCATGGCCAGGAAGCGACATTCGGCAGAGCAGATCATCAACAAGCTCGGGGAGGCTGAGGTGCATCATGGTCAAGGGATGAGCGTCAGAAGCGGATGGTGTTTTAAAACTCATAGAGGCGGTATCACTATAAAATTTTGGGCAAATTCGGAGAGACTGAACGCCATATTTTTGAATACACTCCGGAAACCATGCCTCAACGTAGAAATGGTATAATGCGTGACCAAGTTACATGCGTCATAGAAATTGGGTGAATTTCATGTATAAAAAATGGATCATTTTTGCAAGCGTTCAATTTTTATCAGCCGGTTTTTTACTTCTCATTTTCATTCTCGTGGGTTTTGTTTTTACAGAAATCTACACGCCGCCTAAGCAGGTACAAGAATACAGCATTGCTATTGCAGGTGTCCTGAGCGCGAGCGTTGCGCTTACAGCGTTTGCTTTTGGAAAAATGATCAATCCGACATCTACTGGTTCATCACGCGCGTCTAAGCACAATAATGGATCAGTACTCAATAAGCCGTTCGAAGAAATCTCGCCTGCGGAATGGGAACGCGTGCGACGCGAGCTCTACATCAGGCGTAATCGCAACTATAAAATCAATCAAGTTAAAAAACAGGCAACACTGATTTACCAAGATGCCCATCAAGCTGTTGAGTGTTTCAAGGCAAACCTGCATACTGCCCAGCGTCTCCAAGATCGATATGCATTTTGGCGAAACGTCTTGCTTCTAGTGGTTGTTTTGGCATTTTGGCATTTTGTTTCGGGCATACTCGCATCTTATCTGACAGAGACGATTCCCAATCTCCCCTCATGGGCAGAGTATCTGCATACTACCCTACTCATTGCGGGTTCGTTCTTTGCGGTAATGATCCCGATTCATCGTCACAAGAGACGTAAGGAACACACAAGCACACTCCCCACATTGCTGCTGATAACTTTTCTTGGCAGTGGACTTAGTGCATGTATTATGTACCTTCAGTTGACTCCGGAGATGATTTCATTCATCAATGACACCACTAATACAAAAACCAACCAGAATGCTTCTCTTGTTCCAATGCCACCACCTTTCTCTGGATCAGCTCCACTTATTATTACATCGTTCATTCAAAAGGCATACATGATGCTTGCTGCTACGGCGGGTACATTCTGTTACTGTATTGTGACCGCATGCCATCGAAGGTTCCCAAGTAAAATCAAAAACAGCAGTCTAATTAGCTCGTAGGGTGTGACCTACCCTTCAGAAATTAGTGGGGAGGGCAGAATCTTTCCACGAGAGATGAGGACTGATCGCATATTGTTTTTTGGCGATGATGCGGAGAGGGTGCGCTCTCCGCTCTTGATATAGGGGATGAGCACTGGGTGAGCACTCGACGATTTTAGATGGGTATGAAAATCGGATACCAATGGACACGAGATAGAATATGAAAGTTCGGTACCTGCAAGCAATTGTGATGATTCAAGGCAGTGTCCGGTGTTTAGAAGAACCGCTTGTTTCGAATCCCCCTCTCTCCGTTGAATATGATTGACCCTTATTTCTGATCTAGGAATAAGGGTTTTTCAATTCTCCAATGAAGAGCAATCGTCTTGTAATGTGATGTAGTTGGCGCCGTAGTATCTGAGCATTGAAACTCGAACCCACAGTGAGAAACAACAAATGGAAACAGTGACAGTGTTCGCTTGGACAGCCACGATAATCACGCTCCTCTACACTGCGCTTGGGCTACCGAGTCAGATTCGAAAGAACGCGATATGCAAATCGACTGATGGCCTGTCACTTTTCATGGCCGTGCTGCTATTTGCGACTATGACGAGCTGGGTAGTTTACGGAATGTTGATTTCAAACTGGTTCATCGTTGTCCCAAACAGTGTTGGTGGAGTATGTTCTGGAATTATCCTGTTTCAGATTTGGAAGTACAATCAGACGCATTCTGATCCAGTTAGTTGAAAGTTTAACACGATTACTTTCAGTTGGATCTTGTTACTTATCGATATTNCTCAAGCAACAACTTACAAAGCACGCATATTGGCAAAGTCTGTCGTGGTAAATGCGAGTTGTATATTTATTCAAATAGATCCCGCATTCACTCGAAGATACCAGATCACTAAACCTCTGCGAGTCCTTCACGGATCGCGTATCGGACGAGTTCGCCGCGGTCGTGTATGTCGAGTTTGTCCATGATTTTTTCTCTGTGCCCGTCAACAGTTTTCGGGCTCCTGCAGAGTGTCTCAGCAATGTCGATTCTTGTCATGCCTCGTCCGATCAAGCGAAGGACCTCTTGTTCACGAGGACTCAACATATCAAGCTTGGTTTTGACGACTGTGATTGATCCGCGCTGGGTTCTCTTTTTCAATGTGCAACGCGCTTTAACCTTTGATCCTAATACAAACTCGCCGTTGCGTGCGACCTTGCGGATTCCTTCAATGATTTCATCTGTGCTTCCACTCTTTGAAAAGTAACCAAAGGTGCCTGCTTTAACAGCTTCGTTGATGTAGTGATCTCGGATATGGGCGCTCAGGATGATTACTCGGACATTGGGAAGTGTCCGATGAATCTCGTGTGCAGTCTCGAACGGATCAGGACCAGGCATCTCGATATCAAGGAGCACAATGTTTGGTTTGAGTTCTTGTGCTTGTGCGAGCAGATCAGTAGTTGAGTTGAGACTTCCAACAAAGTTGATGTCCGACTCAAGCTCGAACCGGGCTTTGAGCCCGTCGATGAGGAACTGGTGATCATCAGCACACAAAACTCGGATCGGTAGAATGCTCATTGTGAAACTCCTTGCATCGCAGTTTGGATCGCGCTTCGGAGCGACACATAATCATCGGTATCNTTCAAAATNGTTAAGTTGGGATTCTTGATATCGCAATCACAATCTCCAAGTGTAATTACACGGCATCCGTTGTCGAGTGCTCGTTGTATGCGGTGAGAATTTGAATCAGTCATATCTGTGACCCAGATGCATCCATCAACTCCTAGTTGGTTTATTTGAGATTTATCGTCGATGTTCGCGCCGGCGAGTTCTAGCAAGTTTTCAGTCAAAGATTTCATGCGCGGATCAACCACTGTGACAATTCCATGAACACGATTTTCATCCTCTGTCGCNTCTTGGGATTCATCGTTCGAAGCAGCATATGGGATTGAGAGNATGANCTCTGTTCCTTTTCCAGGTTCAGATTCAATCTCAATGATCCCGTCTACTGAGTTGATTATTGTGTGAACAAGCGTCAATCCCAATCCAGTTCCAATTCCGCGTGTTTTGGTTGTAAAGAACGGTTCGAAGACCCTGCTTTGAACNTCTTTGCTCATTCCGCATCCGTTGTCCGCGACACGAACCCTGACTACCTGAGATTCAGGATCCGCTTCTGCACGAATCCATACGCGCCCGTCAGTGTTGTTAACTGCTTTTCCTGAGTTGACGAGCAGGTTTAGTATTGCCTGCGTCAGACGATGAGGGGCGATCTTGATAAGCGGAAGATCCTGTTGTATAGAGGAAGAGAACGAGACATTTTTAGGAAGTGATCTAGAGAGCAGAGTATGGCTGTGGTCCCACCACGATTTGAGATCCGTGTAAGTATCTGAGGCATCCCCATCTTCTGGATCAAGGACAAGATGATGAAGACTGTCAGCTAGATCTTGGAGGTAGTTTGTTGATTTACGGATTTCGTTGATCTGATCGCGGACTGTTTCAGAGAGATCTGATCGTTGGATGAGATCTAAGCGAGCCCTTACCGGGAGTAAGATGTTGTTCATGTCATGACCTAGCCCGGCGGCGAGCGTGCCAATTGAGTTGAGCCGCTCNGCACGAGTAAGCTGTTTCTCGATCTGTCGTCGCTCACTAATATCACGGATGAGTCCAGTGAACTTTTGTAAATGATCAATCTCGCCGACAAGCAACTCGATCGGGAAAAGAGACCCATCTTTTCTTNTAGCGATCAGCTCTCGTCCTTTTCCGATGATTCGTGCTTCGCCGGTATCTAGATATCGCTGAATGTACTGATCATGTTCCTGAGTATGTGGGCTCGGCATCANNGCATTGACATTTCGGCCGATCAACTCATCCGGGGTATATCCAAACATCTGNTCGCCGGCCTTGTTCATGCTTAAGATGATCCCATTCCTGTCGATCGTGATGATCGCTTCAATCGTGGTATTGATAACTGCGTTCAATTGCTCAGTTTTTTCGATAAGTTCCGCTTCGGACACNTTGAGCTTTGTTATGTCGAAACAAACACCTGTGATCGCAACTGGTTTGCCATCTTTGTTCTTGCGGATTTGACCGCGGACTCCGATCCATTGCGTTGAATGCTTTTGTGAGTGAATCCGAAACTCATCCTGATATTCGTTACCTACCTTGAGAGCTTCAGCTATTCGACGGCGAAGATGGAATAAGTCCTCTGGATGAACTATCTCAAAGGCTTTTTTAACATCAAGAGCGATCGAGCGAGGTGGGTACCCATAGAGCTTTGCCATCGGCGCATCGTATGTGACAACACTACGGACTAAGTCCCATTCCCAGTATCCCATGCCGCCTGCAACGAGCGCCAATTTTGCGAGTTGTTTGTTATCCTCTGAGTCAGACTCGATCCGTGTGCGCTCAGAAATATTTACAAAGGTGATCATCCTACCAAGCGAAGTTCCGTGCTCATCGAGAAGCGGTGCATTTGTAATATCGAGAGNGAAAATNTCTCCAGATGATGGTTCGCTGATACACTGGAATGATTGCTCCGATGCATCCGGCGATTGCTCGATTGTTTCATGGTCTTGGATAGGTAGTCGAGAAAGTACCATCTCGATAGGTTGATTGAGTACGTCATCGTCTGCGACAAGATCAATCATGTTCTCAAATGCGTGATTGGTGTAGACAATCATTCCCTGTGGATTGATCATCACCACTCCATGCTGAAATGATTCAAGCATTCGCTGCTGCATCACGCATAGATTTTTATTACATGCCGAAGCATACATATCTAACCATCGCTTTCTTCTTTAATCATATCAACTACTCATAAAAACTATGAGNAAGAAAACCNTTTGTTTTCGAATTATCTATCTAGAAAAGCGAATGACGAAAAACAGGGTGCTTTCCTGGTAGCGAAGTGCGATTGACATAGCCATTATCGAAATAGGAAAGATGAACTATGAGCTGGCATGAACTTCGAGGTTCGACTTCCGATCTCGGTGTCCAGCAGGCTAATCGATGAGTAACTGGTATGCGTTCGATACATTGGATCTTGGTTTGTAATGAACACTTGGGCAGGCTGGTTTGGATCAGTAAAACAAGCGGGGCGCCTGCCGAAGTAGGTATCGTCAATGAAATCAGATCATCAACAGTGACTGATTTGTGTAGTTCAACGAAGTAAATCAGGTTTGCATGATAACACAGTTGGTAAAAAGGATGAAACGTTCTTCGAGAGTGATCAAGCAGAATTGCAACATTTCGCGCAAGAGCTATCGGTCTGGATTGAGATGATGTGTGAGGAGTTAGAGATCAGTCGACTGCATGTCTTTGCACCATTAAATTTTAACAACATACTCCGGCGGTCGAGGTCTTCTAAGCTTTCGCTTCGTGTTGTTGAGCATAATGCAAACTTGGCACACTTATCAGCAGAAGAGCTTCGAGTCTATTGGATTATCGCTGGACACACTTAGTATGTACAGCGATTGTATTGAGCTCAAAAGCGTATAGGGCCGAAGCTCAATGTGAGATCCGTCCCTATAAAATAATTCTCATGTTGGTTTGTACTTCGTCAAGCTGTCTTACGCTCTACGGCGACGTGAAGCGATGATTCCACCTCGCGCGAGCAGTGAAGCTGATGCTCGAGTTGGGACATTTTTTAAGAGGATGCTCACGGTGATCGGTGCGTGATCAAAGTTGAAGTAGATTTTGCTGCAGCACGCTTGTATCTCCTCAACTCATCCGAAGTTGACAGATACGAAGACTGTGT
>JGI24723J26617_10000219_pt1 | contig 57323 bp, 58 predicted proteins | sample Cruoilmetagenom6_FD_26617 | JGI IMG/M metagenome (IMG submission 26617) | reverse complement strand
ATTAACGCCAATCATCAAGNGGATGCTATCCATGTAAAAGTAAGTGGTAAAGGCGCCCCCATTATTTTGATTCCTGGATTTACCGTACCTGGAGATATTTATACTCCCCTGGTAAATGAACTCGCAAATACCTATGAATGCCATGTTGTTTCCTTAGCGGGATTTGCCGGTAATGATCCAATAGATTTTCCTTGGTTACCAAAAGTGAATGAAACAATTAAGGCATATATCGTTAAAAATAAGTTGCAAAATGCAACGATAATAGGTCATAGTCTAGGAGGAACCATTGCTACTTGGTTGGCGAGTTGTGAAGACCTCCAACTTTCAAAAATTATTTTAATTGATGCGCTGCCTGCTGCAGGTGCATTAATGATGCCTAATTTTAATCCAGATCATCTTACCTATGATAGTCCGTTTAACACCCAACAACTCAACATGACCGAACAGGAATTTGAACAAATGGCTACGTCGATGTCAAAAGGAATGAGCCGTAAAGCAACCGGACAAGAACAAATTAAAAAATGGATGCTCCAAGCCGACCGGAAAACGTATGTGTACGGGTATACCGATTACCTTAAGTTAGACCTTCGTGCCGATTTAAAAAAGATAGCAATTCCGGTAACCATACTTGCTGCTTCAGCACCTTATGGTAAAGAGATGGCTACCCAAACCTATAAAAGTCAATATGAAAATTTAAAGAAATATGAGCTGATTATAGCCGAAGACAGCGCTCATTTTATTATGTTAGATAAACCGAAATGGTTTTTAGATCAAATTCAACAGATTTTATCCACTCCAAATGATTAGCGAAGAGGACTTTACCACTATCTATACCACACATGCCCCTAAAGTACACCGGCTCTGTTTAGGCTATGCCTCAGGTGATACTGAACGTGCCAACGAATGGCTTCAAGAAACCTTTATTAAGGTGTGGAAACATAAAAATTCGTTTAAAGGAAATTCGTCTATTGACACGTGGATTTATAGAATTGCGGTGAATGTTTGTATAGGCGATTTACGCAAATCTAAAAAAAGAGTTGCCATAAACGAGGAGGTTTTGTCTAAGCATGGTTCAAATTTTAACGATGAGGATCACGCTGTAGAGCAGGAGGAAAACATAAAAAAAATGTACCGCTGTATTGATCAACTAAACGAGCAAAATAGAGCTTTAATCTTATTAGAATTAGAAAACATTCCGCAAGCTACCATAGCAGCAACCGTTGGGTTAGCCCATGGAACTTTGCGGACACGATTGAGTCGGATTAGAAAATCACTTTTAAAATGTATTAAAAATGGAAAATGATAATTTAAATAAATTATGGGAACTTCAGCGACCTGTAGGGACAACACTTGATCCCAAGGCACTAATCGCCAAGGCGAAGCAACAACGCAATAGACAGTACATCAGTATTGCGGTGATGGCTGCAACTGTGTTAACCCTCATAATTTATGGGTTTTATGTGGCATTTAAACAGTGGAACACGTTTAATTTAGGCCTCATACTGATGGTTTCCAGTCTTTCCATTCGGATTATTTTAGAATTTGTTTCACTAGTTAAAAAAGAAAACAAACTGATTTCAATGCCGCAAAAAGCGTATCATCGCTATTTGAAAAAATATTATAAAATGCGCCTAATTCTCAATTTTGTAATTACGCCACTCTGTATCATTACCTATACCTTTGGGTTTTACCTACTCTTACCTTATTTTAAAGAATATTTTTCTCATGGATTCTATATTTATCTGGTTATTTCTGGATTTGTTTCTATACTGGGTATAAGTATTATCATTGGCTATAGTATCCGAAAAGAAAAACGATGCTTACACCAATTACAACGTAATTAACGTCCTAATCCACAGATACTATCCTAGTCCAAATAGTGCAAGCGTAGATAAGTAGTGAATTGATTAAGCAGCATGTTTACTTCAAAAACCATAAATTAATACAGTTCACGTATAATTTAATTAGATAACTAAATGCATTGTGAATTAAAACACGAAGCAAGTTTGATTATTGGTAGGGGTTGCATCAGAGTCGCTGTGCGAAGTTTGTAACTTCGCACCAAGATTGTAAATGATTAAGCAGCATGTTTATTTCAAAAACGATAAATTAATACAGTACACGTATAATTAAAGTAGGTAACTGACCGTTTTGTAAATGGAGTGAATTTAATCGGAAAAGTAAACAATGAACTTCAGCCATTCAATAGCCCTATTATTTATTATCGTGAATATGTCTTGTAATAAGCAAAATACTTCAATAAACACAAATGATCAATCGGTTCATCCTTACCACACCGTCATTGAGTTTGAGTTAAACAATCACCTCCGATTTCACGATTTTATCCTTGAGCATACCAAACATAAAAAAATACAAGGTCCAAACAATGCCAAATGGTATAGACAGACTTTTTATTTTACGGTAAAAGATGAGCAACTGACACAAGAAATAGCATGGAGTACTGGAAGAACCCATCCCACTAAATTCACTGTGAACGGGCAAGAATATGAATTAGTCATGGGAAGTTATCAAGACCCTACAGCACAGGTTACATCAATAATTACATTAGAATTAAACGAATTGATGATAGTAAAACGAAAAACAGTAAAATTGTCAACAAAAAAAATCAAAACAGGGGATATCGTTTTTAGAAGTACTAACAAAAAGAATGGTGTGGTGCTGTTTAATGAATATGGGCAGATTGAAAAAAATGGGTTAGGCCTATTTGTATGGGATACAAGAAACACCTTGAAGCAACCATTAAATCGTTGGTCAGCTCAATCTATTGATAAAAAAATTATAATTATGCGTAAAAATTTGGAGGAATTTGAAATGAGTGAGCTTGCTATGCAAGCGGGGAGTTATAATTTTTTATTTGAGACGCCAGAACTTACCCTGATCACTAAAAACTTTGAATAAGCGTATAAACTTTTGAGTATGTCAAAAAAAAATAGAGCAGATATTGTACAACGGCTAGGAAAAGAATTTGAATATGTAAGGATTGATAATATAAAAAAAGATCCGGTACTATTTTTTGAAGCCCACAGTGTAGATTTATGCATTAAAGCGTATGAGATCTTACGCCCTAAACGGATATATATAAATTACATTCCTTGTGATTTTTTAAGGGATCCATTATTTGCAGATTTACACGAAATACGGGTAAGTGCCGAAAAAGGAATGGATATTAGTCCCTTACATGCCTTAACCAATTTAAAGAGTCTTTGGCTCACCTTTAATCCAGGTGACGAACCCGATGGGAGTTTAGACTTCAGTCAATTTCCCAACTTAACCTCCTTGCACTACTACTGGTTAAAGGGATCAAAAAACCTAACAGCACTTCAACATATTAAATCCATTTTCATTGAAGGATATCCACAGGCGGACCTAAATACGTTTACGGGATTAACCTGTTTAAATGAATTAGAACTTAGACAATCATCACTTAAATCTTTAGATGGCGTAGCCACTTTGCCTCAACTAGAGTCCTTGAAAATTTTGGGTTCATCTCATATAAATTCACTTGAGCATTTAGCAGCGACTCCGTGTGCTTCTTTAAAACAGTTAGAACTCAACACCCCCCATAGTATTTGTGGACTAAAGCATCTTGAAAATTTTGAAGCGCTTCAAACGTTGAACCTTGGCGGGATGCCAGTAGTAGATTGTTCAGACTTAGAGCACGTGGCTAATCTTAACCACTTAGGGATAACGCATGTGAAAAAAGTAATCAATCCAACTAGTTTAAGTAAGCTTTCAGAATTAACATCGCTTAAATTTCAAGGAATTGATGCGCTAGAAAGCCTTGATTTTCTTACTAAATTACCCAAGCTTACTAAGCTCGATTTATTACCGTGGTTTGTTACTGTTAACCAGGGGTATTTACCATTAATCCAAATGTTTAGATCACTTAATAAATTAGAATCTTTGTTTAAATGGGATGATATTCTTGAACATTTAGATGAGGAGGGTAAGAAGGCATACCGAGAACATCTCGGTGACTCTCCCTTGGAATTTATAAAAAGGGAGTTCAAGTTTCATTCTTATGAAGATTTTTCGCCCCCATATACGGAAGAAAACTGTGCCAAAGTAGATGAACAAATAGGGCGTTTAATAGACACTTTAATAAAACATATAGACCAATCTACTCAAGAAAAATTAAAGTATTTTGAAACCACTGTAAATGCACTTGATAAAATTGATAATGAACTAAACCTATTTGCAACGGGTGAACGCGAATATTTATGGGATACCTTAGATCGTATCGCAGCGGCAAGTGGAATTGATGTAGCGACCCTAGAAGAATCAGCTTCAAAAAACAATTATTTTAAATGGCCAGTAATTTAAATTAGAATGAACTAAATGAATGAGTTAATTATTTTTAATAGTGAGGTTACCAAGCAACTAGGGGCTAAGTTTAAGGAGCATAATTGGTCTGGGGTATGCCCTCAGTTTTATAAAAGGGATATCCCTAACCTTATCAAATGTATTGAAATTAGAAAATCTCTTGATCAAGATAATTTCAATGTTTTCGTATCGATCTATGCTAATTTTTCAACGTCTAGGTCTAGAATAAAGCAAATGTTACACACGAGTAATCAAATCTTTCTTGTCGGATTAACTCCTAAGGGTGTATCAAATACAGCCTATGCTTGGCCAATAGCTCCCTATGACGATCAACCTACACAATTCAATTCCTTATGGGAATCAATAGCCGTACATGCAACAGCTTTTTTTGATCGTTTTGCAAATTTTCCAGAAGAGTTTTTAGCTATTAAACCCGATGATTTTAAACGAGGTAGCTTGAAATTATTTAATACCTATGAGGTGTATAATCAGGTCATTTATATGAATTTTTTAAAAGAGATTCATATAGCTTTAAATCATAATGAACTGGCTGCTGCATTTTCTGAACTTGCCATCGACAGGTTTCATAAAAATGTAAAAGGAAAAAAGCACATCCAGTCAAAAGCTTATCTAAAAGAGTATAAAAAATTTCTCCGGGGGTTAGAAATGCCTAAATAGAGATGTCAAGCAAGGGACGGGTTTACAGATCCACTCCAATTACACGAAACCCTTACTTTAAAAAGGAAGCGCTATATTAGCAGAAGTAAATTCAACGTAGTATATTTTTTTTGCCCCTTATACATATGATCAAATTCTTTCGAAAAATCCGTGAAAATCTATTGGCTGAAAATAAGTTTTCGCGCTATTTACTTTACGCCATTGGCGAAATTATATTGGTCATGATTGGTATTTTATTGGCTTTTCAAGTGAGTACTTGGAAAGAAGGACAAGACAATCTCAAGGAAGAGCAAAACATGATGTCAAGTATTCATACTGAATTTAAAAACAATCTTAAAAAGGTTAAAGCCACCTTGGCCCAATATAAAGAATCAGAAAAATCAATAAAAAGTTTGATGTCTTATATGAAATTTTCGGCCGGCCAATTAAAAGAAATTAATACCGATAGTTTAATTGCCAAGTCAATTGATGTTTATGATTATAGTCCGACCCAAAATTCACTCACCGAAATATTGGCTACGGGTAATTTAAAATTATTACGTAAAGATTCTCTTAAGATAATGCTCTTAGCATGGTCTGCTGAATTAAATGAAAAGGAAGAATCGTGGGGTACCTTAGATGATTTTAACCAAAACTTAGTATTACCTTATTTAACAAAGAAGGCTTCTATGCGTAATATCGATTCTTATTCTATTCAAAAATGGCAGGAGAAATCAAAATTTAACGTTGACCAAGAGGCTTTATTTAATGATATAGAATTTGAAAATAATTTAGATAATTTGGCATGGGGCATTATAAACTATAGTTCCTCACTCCAACGTTTAGTGCAGATTATTGAACGTATCATTGTGCTGACAGAAAATTAGTTTGCTACTAAATAGATTCATTTCGTAGCTTGTACTTCCCTTTATTTGTCCTTAAGCTTTCCCGTGTAATTCAGTTTTTGTTTAGTAACTTTGTCGGCTAAACCATGAGCGATTCATGGATCAAATAACGACAGCATGAAACAATCAGAATTTTTAGAGAAACATATTTTTACGGACTTGACCAATGTGAATGACGGATTTGACAACGAAGACATTTATCACTTTTCGGAAGAAGAATTTGAAACGGTTTTGCAGCGTGCCGAACATTTTGGTCTGGGAATCTATCAGATTAGTCCCTGGCGAAATGGAAGTTTCTACGCAGTGGCTAATCACGTTGAAATGAAAAAGAAAGCTACTGATCCGCGTTGGTATAAAAAAGCATTTTTAACCTTTAAAACTGCACAACCCGGAATGACCTATGCAGCTACCTATAAGGTATCAAATAAATTGTTGGCGCGATAGTAATTTGCGACGTGCAGGCTTCTCCCTTCCGGGAATAGTCTAAAGTTAATACCAATCAACGAAGCACTCCACCTAGTCAGAAAACCTCCCATTCAATACGTAATTTTTAAGCAGATCATTTTATGAGGTTAGTACACGTATTGCTGTGCGAAGTTTGCAACTTCGTACCCGTGCAAATTGGTCTGGCGTATAGTGATTGGCTATGACTGTAGTGTAAAACGCAAACGAGTTTGTTTGCTTCACAAGGAAATCACAAAAAAAGCCTTACTCCATAAAATGAAGTAAGGCTGTATAAAGGTATTTCTTACAGGTGAAAGTTAAGCCTTAATCTCAACCACTTCAAGGTCAAAAACAAGGTCTTTACCTGCTAACGGATGATTAGCATCTATAATAATTGTTTCTTCTTTTACTTCAATAACACGAAGATTCATTTCTCTTCCATCAGGAGTCGTAGAAACGAGTCCCATACCCACCTCAGGGGTCATGTCTTGCGGAAGCTCTGATTTATTTATTTCATGTTTTAAATCTTCAATCACCTCACCATACGCTTCTTCTTTGGCTATAGTAATGGTTTTCTTTTCATTTAATTTCATGTCTATTAATCCCTTCTCAAATCCAGGAATTAATTGTCCCTGCCCCAAGGTGACTTCTAAAGGGGCTCTACCTTCAGAACTGTCAAAAATTTGTCCATCAGTTAACTTTCCTGTGTAATTTACTTTTACAGTGTTGTTTTCTTTAACTTGATTCATACGATATGCTTTAATTTTTTAAAAATATTCTTTGCATAATTCTTACACAGCAAACATTTTAGTTTTAACTTCTGCCAAAGGTGGTCGCGAAAATCAAGCCAAAGCCTGTAAAATGGATATAGATTCTGCGTTTTGAATAAATTACGCTGGTTTTCTTAGGTGGTACTTAACGGTAGTCCTTTAATAGTACGACACCACAAGCGAAACAGGTTCTTTGACTTACTGGTAAAAAAATAGATTACTAATCGGAAATTTTGTCAGGAAAAACCATTTTATCATTAAAAAGCATGACAATTTTCCGTTTATACGAACCATTGACGTGTTGTAAATTACGCTTAAATTCGTGACGCATATAACCCTATCACCATCTTATGCGGGGTACAGATTAAAACTATTTGAGATCCGTAAAGACTTTCAACAAAATAAGAATTACCTTACCAACGTAAACTAAGCTAAATGCCTTCAAATTCCATAGAAAATCCTGATCTTGATCAGATGATAGATACCCTAATTATTGGGGCGGGAGTAGGGGGCTTAGCCGCGGCAATTTGCTTATCACGAGCCGGACAACGCGTAGTTGTACTTGAACAACACGAGGTGCCGGGCGGGTGGTGTCATAGTTTTTACCTCAATGGGGATCGCTTTACCCCGGGGGTGCATTACGTGGGGTTAATCGGAGCAGATGGCTCAACAAGTGCGCTTTATGAAGGGTTGGGGATAGCTAATGCGCTTGCCTTTTATCGTCAAAATCCAACCGCCTTTGAACATTGTTGGATTGGTGAAGAGCGGTTTGATTATCCGGCCGATTTTACCGTGTTTCAACAACGCCTTATTAAAAGCTTTCCAACAGAAGCAAAAAACATAAAAAAATACTTGCGCTTAATTACGCGTATAGGTCATCAGTTAAGTCTAATTCCTAAGATCCGTACGGTCTGGCAACAAATTACCATTCCGTTTCGTACAAAACACATGGGGAAATATGCGCCATTTAGTTTAAAACGTGTATTGGGATGGTACTTTAAAGATCCGCTCTTAAAAAGTATTTTAGCCATTCAATTTGGAAACCATGGGTTGAGTCCGGCTAAGGCTAGTTTTGTCTTGCATGCTGCCATCATGTATCATTATCATCAGGGGGGATTTTATCCTATGGGAGGTGGTGGAGCCATCGTCAAAGCCATGACCAATACCATTAAAGCNAATATGGGCGTTATTAGAACGCGTACANCTGTTAAACGAATTTTAGTAAAACCACATACAAAAGGAGTGAAGGCAGTAGGGGTGGAGTTAGCTACTGGAGAACAGCTATTTGCTCATCAAATTATCTCAAATGCAGACCCAGGTATTACCTATCAACGCTTGATAGGGGAACAGCTACTCAGTAATAAACTCAAGAAAAAATTAGCCCGTACACGCTATTCCTGTACCTCATTAATGCTCTTTATTACGGTAGATTTGGATGTGACAGCCCATGGGATTGATTCCGGAAATATCTGGCGGGTTGCAAACGATGATTTAGATGCCGTGTATACGGCTATGCAGAAAAAAGACCTTTTAGAAGATAACGAATTTCCTGGGATGTTTATTAGTTGCACCAGCTTAAAAGATCCGTCAAGTTTTAATGGCCAACATCACACCCTTGAGGCAATCACCTATATTAATTATGAGGCATTTGACGCGTTTAAAGGGGAAGGCAGTGAGCGGTCTGAAGCCTACCTCCAATTTAAAGAGAAATTAACGGCTAAATTTTTTGTGACCTTAGCACAAGTTATTCCAGGAATTTTATCACATGTGGTTCAATGTGAATTAGGAACTCCTCTAACCAATACACACTATATAAATTCAAGTCGTGGAAGTGTTTATGGAACAGAGAAAAGTCTGCGTCAAATTGGTCCTTTTGCCTATAAAGCTAAAAGTGAAATTGAAAACTTATATCTATGTGGAGCAAGTATTCAAGCCCACGGGGTGGCAGGAGCAAGTTATTCGGGAGTACAAACCGCCGCTACTATTTTAGGCTGTCATCAAGATGATTTATTAGCAGCTAATTCAGCCCAAGAACTTCGTATCTATGAAGCAGAAAGCAATGAAGATTATCCGGCGTGGATGCTAAAAAAAATGAATGTAAAACACGAAAAGCAACGGAAAGCTTCCATAAAACGGCACTAATTTTTGGCACATTTACCAGGGGAAACATCGCTAGATTGCCTTAGCAACGTCTCTTTGTGCCTCTACTGAGAAAGTAATACGATTAGTCGGGCTGTGATGCTAAACTTTGTTACATTTGAAACCAAGATGTATTGCCAACAATTAGAGCAAAGCTAGCTTACCATTTTAACTTGAATTTATGCTAAAAAAAATCAGTGTCATTTGCGCTATCCTCTTCCTTGCTAAACCTTCTTTTGCGCAAGAGAAGTTTACCATTTATAAAGAAAATAAGACGGCTGAGCATGAGATTGGACTTAACAAATACTCCTTTGTGCATCATATTTGTCCGGATTCTTTTTATATGACCCAATTGTATCCAGCCTTGGACTATGATGACATGGCACAAATTGTTTCTGCGGTTTATCACGGGGTGACTAAAAAAGATAAAGTCCAGGTGAATTATGGTAATATTACCCCGTCTGAGGCTATTATTACCTACTCTGTGCAAGAGAGTCCCAGGTATGGTACCATTTATATTATGTTTACCAATTTTAATAATGCTACGCGACAGTTTGAAGAAACACCAGATCCTAAAGATCAATTGGCGCGTTGGTATTATATCAAAAATGATCGCTTGGTGTATAGAAACGATATGTTTACGGCTGAACGTGAAGCGGAGGTGCTAGCGTCTCCACAGGCTTCAGCCCTAATACGGCTCTATTTATTTGATGAGCATCCTGAAAACGACGCAAAAATCAATCCCTTAATCGATACCTTGTTAGCCGCTGATACTTCTACAAGTTCTGAGCTGTTTTTCACAAAAATTTATCAAATTCAACACTTCTTAATGAACGATCTATTAAAACAGGCACAAACACATTTACACAAGCTCAACGTGTTTTATGAAGAACATTTAGAGGAACTTAGCAAGCTGTCAATTTACCTCCAAATGGTTAAAGCAGAGGTAGAAGTGATGGGTAGAATTTAATTTTCTTTCAAGCTTAGGTCAATCCTTATCCGTTCTCTAGCGATTAGTTCAATAAAAATCCTTACCTTGTGTTAAGGATAGTTAAGCCCTTCCTTCTATCTGAATTTGTCAGGCTAAAATTTGGGTTGACGAATAAATTTTGGGGTACCCACGCTATATCATTTGATACCTAAAAGGAATGCATGACAGAAGGACATGCCATTTATTGCACTTTAACTAGGATCCTATATACCAGGGTCTTTTAAACATTTACGATATGAAAACGCAACGAAACCTATTGAGTCTATTACTTGTTATTTTATGCCTACAGCTTGGCTTTTCTCAAGAATTTCAAGTGCCTAAAGACTTGAATTTTGAAAGCCCTGAAGATTTTAAAAAGATTGAACCCCAGGTGGTGAATTGTATCGATTGGTTAGCCTTAACTCCCGTAAATGAACAGGTTGAGAAACGTAAGGAAGCCAATGCTTTTTTGATGAAATGGGCCTCTGAAACGAGATCCCTAACCATAGAAATTCGTCCCTTTCAATTAGAGTTAACCCAGAAAAATTCCCCCTTATTAACCGCTTTTATTGGCGGATGGGTAAAGCATGTTATCCAACATCCAAGTGATAATAAGAATAAGGTAGCCACCAATGTAGCGGGATTACAGAACTTAATGAACGTCTATACCTTAAATAAAGGCAATGGCCTTAAAAAAGATCGTAAAATAGAAAAATTAAAACGCATGGATGCCAATGAGCTTCAAGCATGGGTACAAGAACAATTAAAATAATACATGTGTGCTAAGGGCAAAGGTATTTAAGCCTCAAATAAAATTGACGCCGGTTGGCTACTATAAGAGGGGATTTTATTTAAGCTTGTGCATTAATCTTTTTTAGCGCAACGATGTCTTAACTAGATCGTGTTACGCAAATCAACAAATCAAGAGATCCATATGAAATTTTTACGCTTGGGAATTTTACTCCTTTGGGGTGTAATAGGCTGCAATTCCACCAATGATGATATCCCTAACGAACCCAATGAGTCAATGTATTTCCCACCAATCGCTTCCAATACGTGGGAAACTAAATCTGTTACCAGTTTAGGATGGAAAGAGCCAGCTATTTCTGGGCTACTTGACTTTTTAGAGGAGAGTAATTCCAAATCATTTATGATACTGGTCAATGGGCGGATTGTCATGGAAGAGTATTATGATGGGCATACTGCAGCAGATAGCTGGCAGTGGAATAGTGCGGGTAAGGCCTTGGTGACAGCTGGGGTAGGGATTGCACAAGACGAAGGACTACTTAACATCAATTCAAAAGTGTCTGCGTACCTCGGGGAAGGGTGGACCAATGAAACAGTAGCGCAAGAAGAGTTGATTAATGTACGCCATTTGTTGACCATGACCTCTGGATTAAATGACGCAAGTGAATTTATCATCAAACAAAATCTTACGTATCTGGCAGACGCCGGGACAAGATGGTCGTACCACAATGTATTTCAAAAGCTAATGGAGGTCGTAGAAGAAGCGGCACAACAGAATTTTGAAGCCTACCTTACGGCTAAGCTTCTCGCGAAGTTGGGCATGGATGGAACCTGGAATAACGGTCTTATTTTTACTATTTTTCACAGTACCACTCGCAGTATGGCTCGGTTCGGATTACTCGCTTTAAATAAGGGGGTTTGGGATAGCCAACAGCTCATTCCTACCTCATTTTTTACCGAAAGCATAACGTCCTCCCAAGAACTAAATCCCGCCTACGGGTATTTATGGTGGCTAAATGGCAAAAATGCATATATGATTCCTGGAGAGCAAACTGTTTTTGATGGAAGCATTGTGCCCAATGCCCCAGCAGACATGTATGCAGCCATGGGGGCCTCTGACCAACGTATTTATGTGGTGCCTAGTAAAAACATGGTGATTATTCGGATGGGAAATACGGCTGATCCTGGCGCTGAGAATTTCGCCCTTTCGGGATTTGACTATGCGCTTTGGGAAAAACTAAATGCGTTATGGAACGACTAATTACATGTAAAAAGAATTTTTCTGTAGCCGTAGTACAACTTAAAATTGTTCAAGTAGGGCAAGCACATCCTTCTTATAACTTCTACTAATAGGTAGAGATTGATTGGCATTGAGGATGATTTCTTCGTNGGTAAAGGAAGAAATATATTGCATTGAAACGATATACGATCGATGAATTCTTAAAAAGGCTTCTCTGGGTAATTTTGCTTCAATTGCACTAATGGTTTGACGCGTAATGATCGTTTCATTTTTGAGATGTATTTTGAGGTAATCGCTATAGCTTTCAATATAATGAATTTGATCAAAATCAATTTTAAGCATACGTCTATCTGCGCGCACAAACATAAACTGGGTCTCTGTTGTAACGCTTGATTCTACTGGGTCTACATTGGTATAATGATCTATATAAGTAGTTACCGCTTTTAATAATCGGTCTAATGAAATTGGTTTGAGTAGGTAATCTACGGCCTGAAGTTCAAAGCCCTCTACTGCATAATCTCTATACGCCGTGGTGAAAATAATCTTGGTGTCTTTTGCAATGGATTTTGCGAAGGAAATTCCAGATATTTCCGGCATATTGATATCTAAAAAGATTAAGTCGATGGGGTACTTTTGTAAATAAGTAAATGCCTCCATGGCATTGGCACAACTAGCCACAACAGAAACGGTAGGTAATTTTGCCAAATGGGTGGCGATGATTTCACGTGCGATGGCTTCGTCATCGACAATGAGACAGGATATGGTTGGTTTTACTGGCACCTCTTATTGTAAATTTATATGTAAATGTACCTTAAAAATATCGGGATTATTCAAAATTTCTAAGCTGTAATTCTCCGGGTAAATCAAGGCTAAGCGTTTTTTTATATTTTCTAAACCTATTCCGTTGGGATTCATGTTGGCCCCGGTACTCGAATTTTCTATCCGAAAATCAAGGGTGTTGCCTTGGCAGGTCAAGTCAATATTTATGGTTAATTGCTGGTTTTTAATCGCTCCGTGCTTAAAACTATTTTCAATAAATGGAAGCAATAACATGGGGGCAATCTTTAAATCTTCTGTACAATTGGTGGTCGTAAAATTAATGGCTAAGGTATTATTAAAACGCATTTTTTCTAGCGCAATATAATCGTTGATATGATCAATATCATGCGATAACAGTACAAAAGGCTTGTCAATTTTATACAACAAATAGTCTAATAAGTTTGATAACTTTAAGATCATTTCTGGCGTTTCATCGGCTTTCTTTAAGGCAAAACCATACAAGGTATTTAAGGTGTTAAACAAAAAATGAGGATGAATCTGCATCTTTAAATAGTTCAGCTCTTGCTCCTTTAGTTTGAGTTGGGTCTCTAGTATTTTTGTCTCTAATTTTTTGGTTTCTGCGGTATGTGAAAGGTTAATCTTTAAAAGCTTAAACGCACTCACAATCATCACAACTAAGTAAACACTTACCGTCACAAACAATAAACTCCGAGTAAGTGGGGCCATGGTTTCTAGCCTGAAATTAGCCAGGTAAATGAGTCCGTAAAATACCGAAAGTACAATTAAATACGCCGAGATAATAATTGTATAGAGACTATACAATGCAAATAAAAAGTACCGTTTTGGTATGAGGTAGGCTGGAATTATTTTATAGCTAAACACATACGTGGTGGCAATGGTAATAGGCATTAGGAATAAAGAAAAGGATAAGGTATAATTAAAATCTTTGCTGTCAAATCCAAAATACGCTGTATAAAATAACAATACCGCTACCCAAAATAGGCTATGTAAGAAAAGCTGCGTGGNCTTACGAAGGATGATTTTTTTTAGCATACGGNGTTTAAAGAAACAATAATACTATATTTTTTTGGAGACCACGTGAAATCAAGACGAATGACCGAATTAAGGGTGGATTTAACAAAAGGTTATAACGGGTGCTAATTTGGGTGTTGGTCGCATTTTATCTTTGCAAGGGGAAAACTTCGGTAGGTTTGTAGTCTACTAATCTTAATGCTTGTATGATGATTCGTTTACTCACCCTGTTGATCCTTACCCTAACTACCTGCTTTGCGCAGCAACCCAATTTTACACTATTTGAGACCTATATGGACCAACTGGCAGACCAGGATAAATTTATGGGCAGTGTTGCCATCATGAAAAATGGAGAACTTAGCTATACCCACACGGTAGGCTTTTCAAATAGCCTCGATGGAAAAATTACTAAGAGCACGCAGGCCTCTACCTATAGAATAGGGTCTATTACCAAAATGTTTACTGCGGTAATGATTTTGCAGTTAGTTGATGAACAACGCTTACGCTTAACGGATACCTTGGCGAAATTTTATCCTCAAATTCCCAATGCTAATGTCATTACCATTGAACATTTACTCAATCACAGCAGCGGGTTATTTAATATTACAAGGGATGCTGATTTTGCCCGTTGGAGNCTTCAACCCTCGACACAAGCCCAGATGCTATCAAGAATCCAGCAACATCCGGCCGATTTTTACCCGGGAGATGATCAGGCGTATAGCAATACAAACTATATCCTCTTAGGCTACCTACTCGAAAAAATAGAACAGACCGCTTACCAAGACCTCTTACAAAAAAGAATTGCGCAAAAACTCAAACTAAGTAACACCTATGTAGGTGGTGCAATTAACGTGAACGCGAATGAATGCCAATCGTATTACAAGGAAGATGGTTCTTGGATGTTAGCCAAGGAAACGGATATGAGTAATCCTGGAGGAGCAGGTGCCCTCGTGTCAAACCCTATTGACCTGGTCCAGTTTTTTAGCGGACTCTTCTCAAACCGCCTATTGTCTGAAGCTAGCTTTACAAAAATGATCACCCCTGTTGGTGAATTTGGCTTGGGAATTTTCAAATCAGAACGCAATGGTGAAATAATTTATGGACATAATGGGAGTATTGACGCCTTTAACGCTTTTATGATTTATCTCCCTAGCACAACTACCGCAATTGCCATCACGGCTAATGCAAGTAGCCTCTCGCTCAATACAATAATGTTTAATGCCCTTGATGCTGCCCAGGGAAAGTCGTTTGATCTTCCAGTAACCACTTCCATATCCTTAACGGAAGAAGAGGCTAAGGCCTACGAAGGAGTGTATGTACACGATGAACTACCGTTTGATCTATATATTGTAGCAGAGGGTACTTCGGTAATGGCGGGACCAAGTTTAACCGAGTTAAACGTACTTACGGCCACTAAAAAAGGAGAATTCAACCTAGANGCAAGAGGNATCCGACTGGTGTTTAATGAAGAAAAAACGTCGCTTCAATTTAGTGAGCCTTCTATGGGAAGCCCTCAAGTATTTATTAAAAAATAAGTAATTCACATTTTTATACTAACTTTAAAACAAATTATTATGATTGTACTCAATACCTTAACCGATCGATTTATGGAAGGTGGCCCTTTATTTATGTCACTCATCCTTATCTGCTTACTCGTGTCTATCCTATTTTTAGTCTTGGGATTTAAAAACCTGAATAAAAATGACGCGCAAACAAGAAAAATGACACGATTAGCCTCAGACCTTAGTCTCTTAGGACTAGTACTTGGTTTTTTAGGGTCTATTCTCGGAATGATAACCGCGTTTGACGCTATGGAATTAGGCGGACTTGTAAGTTCGGAGATTTTGGCGGCTGGCCTAAAAGTTTCCTTCTTGACCACACTTTTTGGTAGCATCACTTTTATTCTAGTACGAATTGGGATTATCTTCTTACGTGCCATGCGTAAAACAGCCTAAGGTGAACCCGATGTCAGTAGTTCATACTAGGGGATACTCAGCCTATTTTTTCTATATGCAACTGCGCACACTCAACTAGCATCTAACAGATAAAACCAAAGGTGAATCAACTACTTTTTCCTCCGCTTAAAAAATGCATGCCTGCTAAAACAAGTCAGATAATAGCCTCTGCGGTATAAAAAAGTAGCGCGATAAAGCTAAAACTAGTGATAACCAATTGGTTTGAATTCGTTTTTTTGACGATGAAGGAGGCCTGTTGATCCGGAGCTAAGGATTTTGTTTAGGTTAAGTGAACCTTTTGCGATAGGGCCATCATCCCATGGGTAGCTTGACTTGCCAATCAGCGGCGACATCTTTCCTAAGATCAATAAAACATTCTTTCATTAAAAACGTTAAATTTAGTGTTTCAACTGTGTAACACAAGCTAAAAGAAACCATGAAATTTACCTATAGAAAAGCAAGCTTATCTGATGTGAGTGCCCTTGAGCAACTCATTCAACAATCGGCCGAAACCATCAATACAGGGTTTTATTCGGATCGCGAAATTCAGGCTGCCTTGGCTGAGGTGTGGACGGTGGATGCGCAATTGATTAAAGACAATACCTATTGGATAGTAGAAAATACGAACGGTATGGCTGTGGGGTGTGGAGGATGGAGTGACCGTAAATTATTTTATGGTAGGCATCACGAAGATGAAGCAGAACTCGAAGAAAAGTTGGTGCCCGGAGTTGATTCGGCACGTATAAGGGCCTTTTTTGTACATCAAGATTATACCCGTAAAGGAATTGGCTCAGCCTTGCTTCAAAAATGTGAGGAAGAGGCAAGGGAACATGGCTTTGATTCGTGTGAGTTGGTGGCTACGTTGAGTGGTGAAAAACTCTATGAGAGTAGGGGATACCTGGTGGTTTCAGAACATGAAATTGACTTGGGGAATAATATGACGAACAAGGTGGTTTCGATGTTTAAAAAATTGGGTAGAAAAGAAGAACGATTAGCCGCAAGGAAAAAGAATCTCATCAGAAGTCTCATGCTGTTAGCAACCTTATTATTTGTATTGTACAAACTTGGGGTAATGGACGGCCTTGCATAAATTTATACCTTATCCATTGTTGCTTGCTATGTTCTAAAATAGTCCCCTGAATAGTTAGGCGTACAACTGCTACAGCCCGGTACCCGTGGGCACGCTGCACAGGATAAAAAAAATAATGTATCTTGCCCTAACGCAACAGTTTAAAAACGGTACGATGAGAAAATTGCTTCACTTTTATATACTACTATTACTTAGTGTTACGGTCTATGCACAAGATGTTGATAAAATAAAAAATTATGTAAGTCAAGGAGTTGCTTTACATGATCAAGGAGCGTTCAAAGAAGCCATCGCGTTTTATGACAAAGCCTTGGCTATTGACGAAACCAATGTTATTGCCTTGTATGAAAAATCGTTTTCTCTGATATCTTTACAGGATTATGAAGGTGCGATTAGCTGTAGTAAAAAGGCAATTCAAGCCAATCCTGATTCGCCTACCTTACGTCTGGTTTACACCACTTATGGCAATGCCTTAGATGGCTTAGAAAAACCAATAGAAGCCTTAACAGTCTATGATGAAGCCATTGCTAAATTTCCAGACTATTACCAATTGTATTTCAATAAGGCAATTACCCTGACCAACCTAGCAAAATACGACGATGCCATAGAAGCCGCCCAACACGCGGCGACACTTGAACCCAATCATGCAAGTTCGCACAATGTTATAGCGCGCCTTTTAGGCATGCAAGAAAAAAACATTCCATCGTTGTTGGCCTTTACCCGTTTCCTTATTATTGAACCTCAAGGTAACAGAGCGAATGCAAATTTTCCGTTCGTTCAAAAGATTATGAAGGGCAACGTAGAACAAACAGGAGAAAAGCAAGTAAATATTAATGTAAACGCAGCTATTTTTTCTGAAGATGATAAGGAAAAACCCAGCGCAAATAATTTTAGTCAGCAAGAGTTGATCCTTACCTTGACGGCGGCTTTAGCCTTTGATGCAACCCATAAGAACAGCTCAGAAATAGACTTGTTTATTGAACGTTTTACTGCCCTATGTGAGTCTCTTAAAGAAGTTCAGGAGGATAATTTTGGTTTTTATTGGAGCTATTACGTCCCCTATTTTATAGAAATGAACGATAAGCATTTTATAGAAACTTTTGCGCATTTGGTCTATGCCACTAGTGGTGACGAAGAAATCCAACAATGGCTACAAACCCATGACACTCAACTTAAGGATTTTTATACCTGGTCTAACAACTATACCTGGCCAAAATAACTATAGTACAACTGTATTAAATCGTAAACATGCATAAAACGAGTGTTCAAATAATTAGTCTTGTCGTGGTACTGGTGGTAGGTTTTTTTATTGCGGATTATTTCCTCTTTGACGGAATTGCCCCGCGAGAAATCCATACGGAGGGAATTCAAGGAAAATATTTTAGCCAAGCCTCCGTTGAGAAATCTACCACTGTTATGCTGCTAGGAGGCGGAGCATGGAGCGAGTATTGGGCACTAGAATTTGCACAGCACGGTTGGGTTGGATTGTCACTTCCGTATACAGGAAAAAAAGGGTTGCCCCAATTGCCCGAAGAACTAGACCTCGCCTATTTTGAAACTGCCCTAACGTGGCTGAGTAAACAGCCAGAAGTAGATGCCAATAAGTTAATTGTAATGGGGGCATCTAGGCATGCTGAACTGGCATTGCTCATTGCGGCTACTTTTCCTAATTTAGTTGATGGCGTAATTGCCTACGCCCCAAGTGCTGTTGTATGGTCAAATACGGTGTTAGCGTATAATTCAGATGAATTAAAAGCGAGTTACGTGTACCAAGGAAAAGAAATTCCTTATCTCTCCATGAAGAAAATACAAGGCAATAATGTAGACACGCTGCGAACCTTAAACTATTGGAATGAAGGATTATCAAAAACCGAAGAGGCAGAACGGGCGGCTATTAAGGTAGAAATGATTAATGGCCCCATAGTGTTGTTTTCTGGAGAAGAGGATCAAGTATGGCCGGCAACACGCATGGCAAAACAAATTGAAAAAAGAATAGCAGAACATCAATTTAGTTTTCCAATTACTCATATTTCCTATCCAAAGGCGGGACATTTAATTTCAGCTCACCCTGAAGTAAGTGCAAGCGTTCGCACTGGGAAATTAACTATAAAAGGAAAGGAATATCCGTATTATTATGGAGGAACAGTAGCTGGCGATGATTATGCAAAAAGCGATGCTAAAAAAAGGGTTATTCAATTTCTTCAAGACTTATAAGATGGAAGGTTCATAAAAAATTTTATACCTTAGAGCAAAACTGAAAAGCTTTACTTATCATGGATGGAATGGTACTTTTTATACTTTTAACCCTGCTGATATTAACCTTCGTATTGTTCCTTAAAGACAAAAAGGATTACGCTAAATTTAAAACACTAAGCAATACACGTCAACGTCAAAAAATCATGAAAAAATGGCTGGTAGCCTCTTTTTTCTTTTATGGTGTGCTGGCGCTGGTCTGCTTGGCATTACTCGATAAAGTACAGGTATTATTTGAGTTACCCCCTTTTCTCAAAGGTCATCTTAGTGCCTATATGGAACGTTTTGACACCTATCCATTTGTACAAAGTCTTTTAAAAGGCATCTTTATCAGCCTCGTGCCATTATTGGTCATTGGTATGCCCTTGTTATCTCTACTTATCACATATCAATCGGTAAATCATCCGCCAAAAAAAACAAAAAAAGACCAATCTGCAAATGACGTGCGAAACTTAAATGCCCTACTTCCTCGCAATGCGCAAGAGCGGATTTATACCGGGCTCTTATCGGTCAATGCGGGCATTGTGGAAGAATTGTTTTTTAGGCTGTTGGCTCCCTTATTACTTTTTACCCTTACAAATTCCTTGGCGGTAGCTATTTTTGGCTCAACACTTTGGTTCGCCTTAGCCCATGCATATCAAGGGATAGCAGGGGTTGTTTTAACATTTTTGATGGGTTTACTCTTGTTTTTTGTATACCTATATACAGCATCTATTTGGATGGCCATGCTCATCCATGCTATTATTGATCTTAATGGATTGGTACTTTCCCCCTGGTTTACGGCCTACTTAACGGCAAAAAAAACAAAGGTATAAGTACACAACACCAAACCTAGTGGCGCACGATAATTGCACTAAGACGCGGGCATGCTATAGGTCATTTTAAGTCACACAACAACATTGCTGCTTAGTTTTGCTAAATAACGTACTTTCGTAACGCAAGGTAATGCCCAAGTCAAGACCTTTTCTATATCGTGTAATGAGTAACAGTAGCGTAAGCATGAAGTTAAAATTCTCACATTCCTATCTATTGTATGCTGGTATAAATGTATTATTTATGCTTAAATACAGCACCCGAATTTCGCTAACTGAAGGGTATTTACTTACGGTGGGCTACGCCGTACTGCTATCGCTGTTTCCCTGGGTTTTTGCAAAGCTAAAGGTATCGCCAACGGTGTATCGTTACGGATTTTTTGCGGTGGGCTTAGTTTTTTTTATTTTTTCTATGGTACTGAATAGTACTGTAGATGGCGCTAGCCTACAGGTAGATCGATGGTCGGCCATGGAAGTGGGAATTGAAGCCTTGCTACACGGCGAATATCCTTATGCGGCGGTTGATAATTTAGGAGGTAGAACCTCTAATTTACCGGGCTTAATTGGAATTGGTATTCCCTTTTACCTGCTGGGAAATGTGGGGTATTTACAATCGTTTTGTTTTATACTTTTTACCTATGGATGTTACCGGGTCTTTGATCAATATAAAACACGTTTGTTTTGTTTGTTATTACTGGTATTATCGCCTGCTTATGTGTGGGAAGTGTATGTGAAAAGCGATTTAATGTCAAATTTCATCCTTATCCTTCTGTTTGTAATCTGGGTGTATCAACGCACTGTAGCGCAGAAAAAAATCAAGCTAAGCCTACTTTCTTTTGTAGCCACAAGTCTCTTACTCACGCGTATCATTGCATTTATTCCCATCTCCATAGTGCTCGTCAAGCCCTTTTTTAGCTGGTCAATGCAACGAAAAATCTATTTCCTAGGGATAAGTCTGCTTACCATTGTGGCTGGGGGCTATCTTTGTTTTCATCAAGCAGAAAGTATGGCATATATTAAAAAATACAACCCCTTTGAGCTACAAAATAGACAACTACCTACCCTATTGAGTGCGCTGTTTTTAGTGATTCCCTTGTATTTTGCAGATAAGGTTTCTCACCTTAACAGTGTGTTTAAAGCCATTGTGATAGGTTTGTTTTTACCAATTATGGCGGCATTCATCGGAAAACTGTATCGATATGGATTTCATCAAAGCGTGTTTGAATCGGGATTTGATTTGAGTTATTTTAATATGCTTATGCCATTTTTGTTGGTANTACTCAGTCTGCAATTTACCCAAAAACAAGCGTCAAATTAGCGGGGAGAAGAAGGCATTTTGCGTAGGTAAATAGCGCGTTGTGAAGGGAGGTGATTTTATAGTATCTTTGGGTTGAAACTATGAGTCCGAGTTGTTTGACACACCATGGACATTTAAAAAATGCATTATGACCCGATCAAGCCGTAGAGATTTTATACAAAAAAATATAGCGGGAGGAGTAGCCCTTGCTTTAGGGTTGCCCTTGTTTGCACGTGCGCATTCGAACAACGCTTCCTCTATTGAGTACGCAAATACCTTAAGGCATCAGACCTATAAGGATATTGATTGGGAGTTGATCAGACGGCAGTTTCTCTTTCCTTTAGATAAGAATTATTTAAATACGGCCAGCCTGGGGCCTTCACCTAAGGTTGTGGTGGATGCCGTATGCGAAGCGATGCGAAATTTAGAAGTTACCTGTAGCCACGGACGGCATCTCATCGATAAAACCCATGCGCAATTAGCGGAGTTTTTGCATGCCCAGGTGGATGAATTGGCCATAGTTAGAAACGCTACGGAAGGCATGAATATCATTGCACGATCCCTGCGATTACAACCCGGTGACGAAGTTATTTTAACCACCCACGAACATGTAGGTGGGGCTGCTCCCTGGATGGCCGTTCAAAAAGACACAGGGATAAAGCTAAAATTGGTCGATTTAGAGAGCAGTGGGACACAAACCCTTCGCATCCTTGAAAATGCCATCACTAAAAAGACAAAAGCAGTGGTGTTTTCTCACCTTACGTGTACGACTGGAATGAAATTGCCAGCTAAAGAAATAGCCGCGATGTGTGCCAAAAAAGGGATTTATTCGTGCGTAGATGGAGCGCAGGCATTTGGCATGTTTCCAATAAACCTTTCAGAGATGCAGCCTGATTTTTATACGACCAGCGGACATAAGTGGTTGTTTGGCCCAAAGGGTACAGGTGTTTTATATATCAACAAAAAGCGACTAGCAAATCTTGATCCGGTGTTTGCTGGGGCTTACACCGATGAAAACTACAACCTAAATGCGTTGACCATGGATTATAGACGATCTGCGCAACGCGAAGAATACGGTACGCGGAATACGCCAATAACGTTGGGCTTGGGGACGGCTGTTGAGTTTATTAAGGCAATTGGGATAGCGCACGTGGCTAAACGAGGGAGAGAATTAAGTACATACTTTAGAAAAAAGATGGCGGGAATTTCAGCCATTGAACTACTTACTCCTGAAGAGGAAGCCTATTCGGCAGCCATCATTACATTTAAAGTAAAGGGCATAGATAACCTAGCTTTAAACCAACAACTCAGTAGGGAGTATAAGATTCGCTTACGCGGAATTTATGAGAACAATTTAAATGCCATTCGAATCTCATTTGCCATCTTCAATACCTTTGAAGAAATTGATGAACTGATTGCGGGACTAAAAACGGTGGTAAAAAAAAATAAGCCTTAGGGTATGGCTCTTGTACAAGGGGGGATTACTTAGTACAGTAGGCAGTGGTAAGCTAAAGGTATTTTTGCATACGGGAGATAAAATAGGCATAGATTGATAAAAAGAAGAAGGTAATTCACTATTTTTTTTGATAGTAACGTTCGGTTAATGCCAATTTTAGGGTTACTTTTGCACAAAATTTATGATTATGAAGAACCTGAAATTTATACCCCTTGTTGTTTTATTTTTAAGCAGTGCCTGTGCAGAACTTCAGCAAATGGCGAATCAATTACCATCATCTACGGTGAGTTCGCTGGATATTGCTTCAGGCTTAAAACAAGCCTTACAATTGGGAATTGATAAGCAGGTGACCAAATTAACTGCTACGGATGGTTTTTTTAAAAATGAATTGGTAAAAATTGCCATGCCGGAAGAATTAGAAAAAGTTGATCAAGCCTTACGTGGAATAGGCTTGGGTAATTTGGCCGACGAAGGATTAAAGGTGTTAAATCGTGCGGCTGAAGATGCAGTGTCAGAAGCTACTCCTATTTTTGTAAATGCGGTAACAAACATGACCTTTGATGATGCAAAAAATATTTTGTTAGGTGCAGATGATGCGGCAACCAGTTATTTGCAATCCACTACAGCGAGCCCCTTATATCAAAAATTTAATCCCGTAATTAAATCCTCTTTTCAAAAGGTAGGAGCCGATCAAATTTGGACTAACCTTATTTCTAAATACAATACCATTCCTTTTGTAAAAAAAGTAAATCCCGATTTAACTGATTATGTAACCACGGAAGCCTTAAAAGGTGTGTACACCATGATTAGTGTAGAGGAAAAGGAAATTAGAACAAATTTATCCGCTAGATCTAGTGCCTTACTTCAAAAGGTGTTTGCCCTTCAAGACTAGGTTATATAGGTGCTCCACAACCATGCGCCTAGCACCTAATAGGTATATCCCTGTTCAATGTAATTATTTTATTGTCAAATAGTTGTGTGTTTCAAAGCGGATGCTTAGCTTTGCACCCGAATTAGAAAATGGCAAGAGTAAAACAATATAGTGAAGAAGAGGTCATTAAAAAAGCCACGGAGGTTTTTTGGAGAAATGGCTATGAGGCCACCTCAGTACGTATGCTTGAAAAAGCCATGGGGATAAACCAATTTTCTATTTATTCAAGTTTTAAGAATAAGCAAGGCGTATTTATTGAAAGCTTGAAGTATTACAGAAAACAAATCAAAAGTGTGACCGATCCATTAGCGGCTTCAAATAATGGAATTGAAGGGATTCGGACGTATTTTTATGATTTTTTAGAATTCTCTAAGGATAAAGACAAACGTAAAGGCTGTCTTATTACCAATACGGTAACCGAAATTGGAGAAGATGGAGCCACAGAAATTTTGGGCGAATTGACAAACTTTGCACAGTATGTGCGAGGCTTATTTATTAAAAATCTCAAACAGGACCCGACCAAAAACGAGGAAACTGTTGAGCGACAAGGAAATTATTTGATTACGGCAATGTTAGGATTATCCGCTGGATCAAAAATACTAAAGGAACCTCAATTAATAGATTTCATAGAAACTACTTTTTCAAATCTTTAACTTTTTTTTACACTGATACTAAGCGAATGCTTAGTTATTAACATGTTATCCACATTTTTTCGTAGCTTATGAACACCTCTAATGAACATTATTCCTATGCCGTGCAAACGGTACATCACAATGCTATTGTGGGGTATCTAGGTTGTGCATGTAGAAGTTCAGCTGTTTTTAAAAACAGTAGGAGCGTAGTAAGACTACCTGAAAGCGTATCACGCACGTTCACGAAGTACCTTCCCCTAACGATGTTGCTTTTAATAAAAACACAAGACATAGGGTCTTGTGAAATAAGTACAAAAAACACTAAAAAACGATCGGTAGGACCGTGGTATATTTCCAAATCCTATCACCTAAACTTAAAAGCATGAAAAATTTAACAAGTAAATATGGTAATCGCGTATTGATTACTGGTGGTTCTTCGGGCATTGGTAAAGCCTTTGCGATAGAGCTCACAAAGCAAGGGTTTCAACCCATTATTGTGGCAAGAAATCAACGCAAATTAGATACCATTAGTTTACAATTGGAAATGGAATACAAGGTTAAACCCTTGACTTATTCGGTAGATTTATCCGATGAAAATCAAGTCCTTGATTTTCTAAGTGAAATTCAAAATGAAGACATTGGCCTATTCATTCACTGTGCCGGCATGGAAAATAATGGGGCAATGATTAAAATAGCTCCGTTAAAGGAATTACAATTATTAAAATTAAATGTAAATGCCACCTATTTGTTGACCAATCATTTTGCCAAGCGCATGAAAGAACAACAGCTCGGAGGAATATTATTGGTTTCTAGTATGGCGGCACTAATGCCCACCCCATATTTTAGTAATTATGCGGCGTCTAAATCATATGTACACAATTTCGGACTCTCTTTATATACCGAGTTGAAAAAACATGGGGTTGATGTAAGTGTATTAGCNCCTGGTTTAACTGAAACCAATATGGTGGCCGATAACGGCGTTAACTGGGAAAAATTGCCCGTTTCGNGTATGTCNGCCAATGAAGTTGCTCGAATTTCACTCGCTAAATTGGGAAAAAAAGCAACTATTATTCCAGGATTTAANAATAAAATGATGGTGGCGGTGGCTAAGCGTGTTTTCTCTCAGAGGTCATTTAGTGCCATTAACGGAGCATTAATCCGAAAAGGAATGATGGCACAAAATATCTAGGGAGTAAACTAGTATTAATCGATGCTGTTGGTCCTGGGTAAAACACCCCCTTAACTATAGCGCTACAGGGAGTGGGTCGCTACAAGCTACCTAGTCTGTGCTAAATTAGAATAAAGCGTAAACTGAATATGAAAAATAAACTAAAAATAGACCTTGTTTCTGATGTGGTTTGTCCGTGGTGTACCATTGGCTATAAACGCTTAGAAAAAGCAATTACTGAACTAGCTATAGAAGATCGCGTTGACATTGAATGGCAACCTTTTGAGTTAAATCCGCAAATGCCAGTGGCAGGCGAGAACATCCTTGAACACCTTAGTGGAAAATATGGATCCAGTCTTGAAGATCTTCGTAAATCGCAAGCCATGTTGACAGCGTTGGGGGCAGCGGTGGGATTTACCTTTAACTTTGCAGATGACATGCGTATGGTAAATACCTTTGAAGCACATGTACTACTTGATTATGCCAGAGAAAATGGAAAACAAACGGCCTTAGCCTTACGCTTAGCAACAGATTTTTATACCCATAGAAAGGATGTGGCCGATCGGAGCGTGCTGATGGAGGCAATAACAGCAGTAGGATTAGAAGTAGAGGAGGCGCAACACAGACTAGCAAATGACGAAACCCGTTACGCGGTAAGATCTAATGAAGCCCTATGGCAGCAACGAGGGGTGACCTCAGTACCAACCATTGTTTTTAACAATAAAATGGCCGTTACCGGAGCGCAGCCCGTAGATGTTTTTAAGGAAGTACTCACAGAACTTATTCATCAAAAATAAGTTCTATTAGAACAATCAACCCAATGCTTAACGCAACGGTAGATCGAACGTAAATTGGGCCTGCTAAAACATCCTATGTTTATACCTGCTGTTCATTGAACAAACAGCATAAAAAAAGACAATAGCCTGTATTTTACTAGCGCTTTTACGCCACGTAGAGACAGGCTATTACCTTTTATAATCCACCCGTTAGTCCCAGTCAGCTTCTTCTAAACTAAATAATTCACTTACTTCTACGTCAAAAATGGAGGCTAACCGTAAGGATAATACGGTAGACGGTACGTATTTTCCTAACTCCATTGCATTGATGGTTTGTCGACTCACCTTGGCTAAGCTAGCGAGCTCTGCTTGAGTTAAATCTCGTTTGGCGCGTGCAACTTTTATATTATTCTTCATAGCGTGTTGTTTTATTGAGTTTAGCAATCTGCCAATGAAAACGGATGATAAAAAATAATAGGATGGTTACAATGTTAATTAACATCACATATAAAAACGCGAAGTCAAAAACAAAAATTACCGCAAATAAGAGGATGGCATAATTAAAATATACCGCCCAAACCAATGATTCTAAACGGATTTTTGCAATCATTTCATCTTCTTGATCCTGCTTTGAAAAAGCGACCAATAATGCACCAACTATAAGCGTAATACCGATGAGTTCGCCCATAATATTATTTTCTACCATGGTAAAAAGTTTTACGCTACCTAATAATTCTTCAGTGATTAGTGCCGGCATCCTAAAGGTAAGCCAGTCGGGTTCATAATTTGTAAAGAAAACGGGAGCCCCAATGAGTAGCGCAGGAATCAAAATGATCCATCCCAGTTTTTTGTACTTGTGCGGAAATAAATAGTGTGGTTGCATAGTATATATGTTTAAATTATAGTTCAAATGTATGGTATTTTTAACTTAATGTCAAATAAACTTTACAAAATGTATGCTTTATACGACATTTCAGGAGGGTATTAATGCATATGGGACGATAATTAATTTTGTAAAAGATTGTATTACAGCGTATTAATATGCCATACCGTTGTTTCGGTTCATCTAATGTTAAAATTTAGTAAAAAGAATAAGAAACGTAACTAGTTACGGATATTTTTATATATTTGCGTAACCAGTTACCTAAATAGATGGAAGATTTTTTAGTACAGATGGGATATACCGGATTGACCGGACGTTTAAAACGTTTGAATGATCAGTTTGTATATCAGACCAAACAGTTTTACGATGACCTCAATGTAGACATTGAGCCCAATTGGCATATGATTTTTTTACTCTTAGAAAAAGAGGGGCAACTAACCGTGATGGAATTAGCCGCGGCAACACAACTATCACACCCTGGCATAATTAAATTGCTAAATAAAATGAAAAAAAATGGCTACCTAAGCGTACAGAAGGATACGGTAGATCATCGCAAACGAAACTGGTCGTTAACCGATAAAGCAATTACCAAACTACCTGAGTTACATCGATATTGGGATGCGGGTGAGTTGGCCTTGCAAGAACTATTAGAAAACAATGACGCACTATTACATTTATTAACTGTCGTAGAAGATAATCTACGGTCTATTGATTATACAAAACGAATGAAAAACAATTTAAAATAACCTGTTTGAATAATGAAACTTTTAATTGACATCCTTGGTTGGACAGGCTCAGGATTGGTAATTCTGGCCTATGCGCTTACCCTTTTAGAACAAAAAAAATGGTCAGGGTATGGCATGTATTTAAATTTATTAGGCGGCGTATTAATTGCGGTAAACTGTTATTATTATAGCGCTATTCCCCCGTTCGCATCTAATTCGCTTTGGGCAATAATTGCAATCATTACCATATATAAATCTAAAAAAAATAAAAATAGAACCTTAGGTCCGTGTAAGTAGGGCAGCGCGCAAATATCCGTATCGCTTGCACATAGGAAGCACAAATTGGGGGCGAATATAGAAGATGTAACAGCGTAATTTTACAAGGATTGTGCTTACCTTTGAGGCAAACAAATATTCTTACGCTATGAAACATTTTCTCGTATTGGTCTGCTTATTGGTAATAGTTATGCAGGGGGTAGCCCAGGAAACGGTTAAAAATAAACCGTCCTATGTCATCCTTGTAAATGATAAAATTGTAACGCAAGCAGAGGTCTTAACCTATGGCGAAGACGGCTGGATTAAAGCCATGCACAAAGGGGTAAGTGAGGAAGAGCACGCTCGGCTGGTTAAAAAGTTAGGCGATAAAATAGGGGATCGAGAGTTTGTGATGGTGGTTGAAATATTCTCTGAAAAAGAACGGGCTGAACGTTTAGCTGCGCCAACAATAAAAAGCGCTCCACAACCAAAAAAAGTGCAACACAAATTAAATGTTGATGAACATGCGGTTGATTTTACCGTAGCGATGCTCGACGGGACTACCGTGAATTTATCAGACTATAAAGGAAAAGTAGTATTGCTCAATTTTTGGGCAACCTGGTGTGGTCCGTGTATTATGGAGTTTTACGATATGCCTGAAACCATCTTAACACCCTTTGCAGGAACCGATTTTGTATTTTTACCCATCGCCATCGGAGAACCAAAATCGAAAGTCCAAGCAAAGGTGCAAAAAATGGCCAAGGATGGCGTACATATTACAAGTGCAATTGATTTTGAACGAGCAGTTTGGGAGCTTTACGGTGTGCAATCTATTCCACTAAATTATTTAATTGATAAAAAAGGGGTCATTCGTAAAGTAGCCGTAGGGAATTCGAAAGGTAATGTTGAGGCTTTTGCGGAAATGATTGAAAAATTGTTGACCGAGGACTAAACCGGATTGACAACATGAAATTTAAAAGTAGAAAAGACAGTTTTTTTACTGTGATAACCCTTGGATTATCACTTTTTTTTATTGGAATGGCCATGCTAGGTATAGTGAATGGCAGGATGGCTGATTTGTATTATTGGCCTGTTCTCGTGATCTTTGCGGTTGTGGCTTTACTGCTTTCTCTTTTCTTTGGAACCGCTTACCAACTAACCCCCACAATGTTTTATTATAAAAGTGGTCCTTTTAAGGGGCGTATTGAACTGACGCGCATTCGCAAAATTGAAAAAGGAAAAACCATGTATGTAGGCCTAAAAGCGGCTACTGCAAGAAAGGGCCTGATCATTAGTTATGACAAATACGAAACCCTGTATATTAGTCCCGATTCTAACGATTCCTTTCTTGAAGAACTGCGCAAATACCATACAGCGTTTGAGTTGATAGCCTGATCCTATAGAACCAACTTACCAGTACTAAACTACATCCCACTTCTGGTAGAATTGCTTACTTTTGTTGGCATAAGAATAGCGTGACAGCACATAAATACATTGGTTATTGCTACCCAATTTGGTTGCAATAAAATGATGTTGTGCCAATGTCTATACGGGTTGTCATAATATAAAACCCGACGCAATGATAAACAAATGACCTCATGAATAACAACGATATTATACGACGCTTGCGTTACACTTTTGACATTGATGATGAAGGAATGATAAAAATTTTTGCCTTAGCAAATACCGTAGTGTCTCGGGCCCGCATTAGTGAATGGTTAAAAAAGGATGAGGATGAGGGCTTTAGAGAAATTAACGATGAAGAATTGGCTACGTTTTTAAACGGACTTATTGTTAAACACCGTGGCAAAAAAGAAGGGGTTGAAATGGTGAATGAAGATCGTTTAGATAATAACATGATTTTTAGAAAACTAAAGATTGCACTCGCCTTAAAATCTGATGAGATTGTTGCTCTTTACGCCGCAATTGGTAAAAAGATTAGTCCGCATGAACTTTCTGCCTTTTTTAGAAATCCCAAACAAAATCAGTACCGCTATTGTAATGACCAATATTTGCGACAATTCTTAAGTGGCTTACAAAAAAAATACAGGGATTAAATTATGCAAATGCATCAGATAAAACTGTGTACAAAAATAAAGGCGCCCATTGAACGTGTGTTTGATTTATCCTTAAGCATTGATCTACATGCCGATGCAAATACCAATAGTAATGAGGTTGCCATTGCAGGAGTAACCTCGGGTTGCATTAAATTAGGTGAAACGGTTACCTGGAAAGCGACTCATTTTGGCATCAGGCAGCGTCTGCGTGTTCAGATTACAGCCTTAGAGCGTCCTTTTTCATTTGTTGATGAAATGCTGAGCGGGCCGTTTAAAAAAATGCAGCACAGCCATTATTTTTCACAGGAGGGAGCGTATAGCGTGATGACGGATGAATTTTGCTTTGCTAGTCCCGGAGGTAAGCTGGGCTATGTAATTTCTAAAAAGTGGCTAGTCAATTATATGCGACGCTTTTTAATTAATAAAAACACCTTTCTTGCAAAAATTGCCGAAGGGCCTGGGTATATAAATTATTTAACTCCAAAAGAAACTAAATGTAAGGATACCACTGTATCTTTGCGCTTAAAATAAATTCTGTGTTACTGCTTTATCCTTGTTATTTTGCTCCCATTTCTCACTATGTTGCCATGGCGCAGGCCAATCGGTTTACACTTGAAGTTGAAGATAATTATCAAAAGCAAACCTACCGCACACGATGTTATATTTATGGAGCTAATGGCAAACAATTATTGAATGTACCGGTTAAAAATGCTAATCATAAGCAGAAGACAAAAGAAATTCAAATTGAAGAGGCGTTTGGATGGAAACAACAGCATTTAAAGTCCATGGCTGCAGCCTACCGTTCTTCTCCGTTTTATGAGTATTACGAAGATGAACTTCAGGCAGTTTTTCATAAAACGCCTACGTTTTTACTCGACTTAAATCTGCTATGTCAAGAATTTATCTTTGATTGCCTACAAGTTGAGCCTACTTTTTCTAAAACAACACATTTTGAAAAACAATATGCGCAAGGTCAAGATTTACGTGAGTGGGTTAATGCGAAATCTAAGCGTGTTATACCACTGACCCCATACACCCAAGTTTTTGAATCTAAACTGGGCTTTTTAAGCGATTTGAGTATAGTAGATTTGCTTTTTAACGAAGGACCAAATGCCTTAAATTACCTCCAATCACAAACCTTGCCCAAGTGAATTATTTGTTTGTCCCGTTTGCTTGCTTACCCAACGCCCTTCGGCGCATTATTTTAATGTGATGGATACGAGTGTGATTCAAGTTATCGTACATTATGGAGGTCACTTTTTGCTACCGGGCCTACTAGCACATATGCTATTTAAAACGCAGTGGAAAAAGGCTTGGATTATAATGATATGTACGATGGTGATTGATCTTGATCACCTAGTGGCCACCCCTATTTTTCTTGCCGATCGTTGTAGTATAAATTTCCATCCCTTGCATAGTTATTGGGCCATAGGTATTTATATTGCGCTGCTGTGGCATAAAAAAACAAGGGTGATTGGCGTGGGATTAGTACTACATATGATCATAGACGGCATTGATTGCCTGTTTATGTCATAGGCAAAGGGATCTAAACAAGAATGAGTAACCTTTACATGCAGATGGCATGGATAGGAGGGATCGTACTAGCGAGATTTTAACGTATTTAAGGCCCAAGCAATTACAAAAAAACCAAGCCCAGTGATTATAGGTGGTAACATGACCGTTGGCCCGTAAAACCCCCCAATATAAATCATGCCAAGGCCAAGGAGTACAAGTAATATTGCTGCGGTTCGTAAAATTTTATCTTTTTTATTCATGATGACGATATGAACCTCTAAGGTACAAAATAATTTAATCTAGGTCAAATGAAGGCTGGTAGCCATAAAGAAACAAAGGCGGTTGTAAACAATAACCTGTTCTTTACTTTACTAAATTCGTTAACGTTTGGATACTACAAACGCCCCATAGTCTAGTTATTTTAACGCATTTCTCAATATCTGTACGGGATGCAATGCGGTCTTGCTTGTGCCATCATAAATTTGATGACGGCAACTGGTTCCCGAAGCGCAAAGCGTGGTGCTGGCGGGGTATTTTCTAATTTTCTTAAACAGAGAATTTTCACCAATCTGCATGCTCAGCGCATAGTGTTCTTTTTCGTATCCAAAAGAACCTGCCATTCCACAACAACTTGAATTGATAATACTCACCGCATAATTTTCAGGTAAATTCAACACCTCAAAAAGTGGACTGATGCCACTAAGGGCTTTTTGATGGCAGTGACCGTGTACCTTGATGGTTTTTGATGCGGAGGTAAATTGAGCAGGACGTAGTTTTCCTTGTTTAATTTCTCGATGTAAAAATTCTTCTATTGTCATACAGTGTTCCGCCAAGGCAGCTGCCCCATCTTTGTCGGTGGCTAAGCGAAGGTATTCATCTCTAAAGGTTAAAATTGCCGAGGGTTCAAACCCCACCAACGGACAATCTGCCGTTAATTTTCCTTTATAAATTGACGTGTTTTCATTGGCTAAGGCTTTGGCTTCCGTCAAAAAACCTTTTGAGATATGACTGCGTCCACTTTCGGCATGCGGCGTAAAATGTACCCGATACCCTAAGGCAAGTATTAACTCTAAACCATCTATGCCCATGGCTACATCATAGAAGTTGGTAAACTCATCATTAAAAAAATAAAGTTCTCCAACAGGCTGTGTCAAGGCCTCAAATCGCGATGTATTCTTTTTAATCCAACCAGATAAGGTGTTTGGGGCCAGTTTTGGAATGCTGCGTTGTGGAGCAATACCCATCACTTTTTTGGCTAGTCCCGTTTGAAGAACAGCATTCGTTAACCAAGGAAATTTACTCCCCAAGGCATTGTATTTGGCATTATTTGCCATCATTTTGTCGCGAAAAGATGGGGGATGTTGTTTGTGGTATTGAAATAAAAATTCTGCTTTAAAACTAGCCACATCTACATTGCTAGGGCATTCACTGGCACAGGCCTTACAACTTAAGCAAAGGTCAAAAACCTCTTTTAATTCAACATGGTCAAATTTGTTTTCCTGTGGTGAAGTGGTTAAAAATTCGCGCAATACATTGGCTCTTCCACGGGTGGTATCTTTTTCGTTGCTAGTGGCCCGATAACTAGGGCACATTACTCCGCTGGCGTTGGCCGATTTTCTACAATCTCCTGAGCCGTTACATTTTTCAGCCGCACGTAATATACCCAACGAGTCGCTGAAATCCATTAAGGTTTCAATCACAGGTTCTGTACGGTCTACCTCATAGCGCAAGGCTTCATCCATGGGAAAGGCGTCTATAATTTTCCCTTTATTAAAAATGGCATTGGGATCAAAGAGTTGCTTGACCTTGCGTAAGACCTCATAATTTTTCTCACCTACCATCATTTTGACATAGGCACCACGTACGATACCATCACCGTGTTCGCCGCTAAATGACCCGTTGTATTTTTTTACAAGTTTAGCCGTTTCTTCAGTAATGGTTTTAAACAAAATAACATCCTCTTTTTTCTTTAAATTTAAGAGGGGACGAAGGTGAATTTCACCTGCACCTGCATGGGCATAATACACGGCTTGCTGTCCATAACGATCCATCATTGCTGTAAACTCCTCAATATAATGGGGCAAATCTTCTAGCGCTACAGCGGTGTCTTCTATACAGGCTACCGCCTTTTGATCACCTACAATATTACCTAATAATCCCAGTCCCGCTTTTCGCAATTCCATGGCCTTTTCACTGTCATTATTAATTAAGATAGGGTAGGCATAGCCAAAATTATGCTGTTTTAAATCGTTTATTAAAGCCGCAGCGGCGGAGTGAAGGTCTTTACGTGAATTTGACTTTAACTCAAGCAGTAAGACTGCACCCGGATCTCCTTCTACAAAGGCTCTATTTTTGAGTTGTTCTCGATTGTTTTTAGTGCAATCAAGAATTTTACGATCCATTAACTCACAGGTGTGTAAATTGTGTTTCATAGCTAATACGGTGGCCGATAAGCTTTCTAACACGGTGGTAAAATGGACCGCTACTATTAATTTTTCAGTAGGAGGTAAGGGGGCTAATTGCAAGGTGATTTTAGTAGTAAACGCTAAAGTGCCTTCACTTCCACAGAGTAATTTTGCCATATTAAAATCAGGTCCCTCAGCGGCAAATGGCACGGCATTGACTAAGGCATCAATGGCATAACCGGTGTTTCGTCTATGAATGGTTTTCTTAGGAAAGTGTTGTTCAATTTCCTGTTGTACTTCGGGTGGGGATAAAAGCTGATATAGGCCTTTGTAAATGCGATTTTCTAAACGAGTTCCGTTTAATTTTTGGTTGAATTCATCCGCATTAAGCGACGAAAATACCACTTCCGATCCATCCGAAAGTAGGGTGGTCATTTCAAGTACTTTATCGCGGGTTACCCCGTATTGAATTGAGGTAGTTCCTGACGAGTTATTGCCTACCATTCCCCCAATCATGCAGCGATTACTTGTAGAGGTATTGGGACCAAAAAACAAGCCGTAAGGTGCTAGAAATTCATTGAGATCATCTCGTATTATGCCCGGTTCAACGGTCACGGTTTGGGCCTGTTCATCAAAGGCCAGTATTTTTGTAAAATGCAAGGAGGTATCTACTATAATTCCATCTCCCACACACTGACCGGCTAAGGAAGTTCCTGCAGCTCTTGGCACCAAAGAAATTGCATGCCTTGTGGCAAACTGAATTAACTTTTGAAGGTCACTGGTGTTTTTAGGAAAGGCAACAGCCAAGGGAATTTTACGATAGACCGAAGCATCTGTTGCGTACAACCGCTGATGCAAAGAATCTGTATTTAAACTCCCTTCTAATGTTTGGGCAAGGGTGGTTAATTCTGAAAGAGAAGGACTATCCTGTTTAATTGACGGTGTTCCCATTATGTACGCGTTCTGTAGTTTGTAATAAAACNATTTCTCCTTTGTCATCTGCTACTCCAAGCACCAAACATTCACTAAAAAAATTAGCAATTTGCTTGGGTTCAAAATTTACAATGGCAGTAACTTGTTTGTTTATTAAGTCGTCTTTACTATAGCGTGCAGTAATTTGAGCACTCGACTTTTTAATCCCTAAAGAACCAAAATCGATGGTTAGTTGATAGGCAGGTCGTTTTGCTTTGGGAAAATCAGCCACTTCTATAATGGTTCCAACGCGGATATCTACTTTAGTAAAATCGTCAAAAGCGATTGGTTTCGTCATAATTTCGTTAAATTTACGGGTTAAATCTACAAATAAATTAATCATTATGGCGAGAACTCCTTCAAATATGTTGGCTTTAGGAACCCAGGCACCCCAATTTAATTTACCCAATGTAATCGATGGTAAATCCTACCCGCTTCAAGCTCTGCAAGGGGCAAAAGGAACCTTGGTTTTTTTTATCTGTAATCACTGTCCCTTTGTTTTGCATGTGAATGAAAAATTAATCGAGCTGGCAAAGAACTATCAAGCCAAAGGAATTTCGTTTATTGCAATTTCTTCTAATGACGCAGTAGCTTATCCGCAAGACGGTCCTGACCCAATGAAGAAGCAGGCCGAAGAATTAGGCTATCCTTTTCCGTATTTATACGACGAAACCCAAGCGGTAGCGAAAGCCTATCAAGCAGCCTGTACTCCTGATTTCTTTTTGTTTGATGCCAATTTGGCTTTGGTGTATCGTGGACAACTAGATGATTCACGTCCCGGAAACGGGATACCGGTTACTGGTGCTGATTTAACACATGCCATGGATTGCGTACTTGCGAATACCGAAAATCTAGCGTTTCAAAAACCGAGTATTGGCTGTAATATAAAATGGAAATAAATTTCCAACCATACGCTTTAAAGGGAGCTAACGTTTACTTGTTTTAAGGAACTGTTACCAGTTCATCCGCGTTTTTAAATTATTGATATGGGCGTAATGATGTACACTATGCCACGCGTAAATTCCGATGTTTTCTGCAAGTGAAATTTCCTTGTTTGTGGCAGGATGTATAAAGGTATGTTGTAATTCATTAGCGCTTAAATGTTTTAAAAAATAAACCCATTTTGCATGTAAACTACTCAAGGCATTTAAGGATAATTGAATGGGGGCATATTTACTATCATTTAATGAAGCCCAACGATCTTCATGGTAGGGCTTAATGATGGGTTTTACCTCGGTAAGGGCCAATTTAAAACGAATATAGGCATTGTAATGACTGTCTGATAAATGATGAACAACCTGCCTTACCGTCCAGCCTTCTGGACGATAAGGGGTGTTGAGTTGTTCTGTTGAAAAATCGATAACCAGTTTAACCAATTGATCGGGAAAATCTTCCAAAACCGTAATCCACTCCCTAATATGTCCCGAAGTAATGGGGTTTGGAATAGTAGGTTTTCCAATTGGATATTTTAAATGTTCTAAGGCAGGTTCATCCACGGTGTAATCGGTTACATTTTACTAAAAATGATTTGGTGTATTAATTCAACGTATGCTAAACAGCTTAGCCTACCTTTACTAGTTCGACGTCAAAAATTAGCGGTGCATTTGGGGGAATTACTCCTCCCGCACCATTGGCGCCATAGGCTAAATGAGAAGGAATGACAAAACGGGCTTTATCTCCTACATGTAACAATTGAATGCCTTCGTCCCAACCGGCAATAACTTGGCCAATTCCCACGGTAAAATCGATCGGTTGCTTGCGTTTGTAAGACGAATCAAAAACGGTTCCGTCTAAGAGTTGTCCTTTGTAATGTACTGAAACCGGTTGACCTTTTTCAGCTTTAGGTCCATCTCCTTTTTGTATCATTTGATAACGCAATCCACTAGCAGTTTTTTCAAACCCAGCAGCTACACCTTCTAATTCAGCTTCTCTAGCTTCACGCTCTAAGGCTTCTCGTTTGGCTCTACTTCCTTCAAAGGTTCTAAAGGCTTCAATGGCATTAAAGTTTTCGGCAGCTTCTCCTTGACGGATAATGCGCACAGATTCAATAAGATCTCCTTGAGCAATAGTATCAACCACGGCTTGACCGTCTACAACTTCGCCAAAGACGGTGTGCTTGTTGTCTAACCACGGGGTGGGCGCATGGGTGATGAAAAATTGACTCCCATTAGTGCCGGGGCCAGCATTTGCCATCGATAAGATACCTGGTTTATCATGTTTTAAATCCGGGTGAAATTCATCGTCAAATTTATATCCCGGGGTACCACTTCCTGTTCCAGTTGGGCACCCTCCTTGAATCATAAAATCAGGAATTACGCGGTGAAATTTTAATCCATCATAATAAGGTTTTCCTTGTGGTTTAACCTCATTTTCTAAATTTCCTTCGGCAAGTGCAACAAAGTTACCCACCGTACCTGGGGTCTTTTCAAAGGTTAAATTAAGTAATATATCACCTTTTGATGTGGTGATTTTTGCATATAATCCGTTATCCATACTATAGTTTTTAAGAGCTGCAAAGATACAGGCTTTTCATTGGTATAAAAACAGTTTGCTAATTTATTGCTCCCAGCTGGGGGCTACATCCCTGGCACACTTGCTGTATCTGGTGGATCCTCTACCCAACACCTTGCTGGTGTTGGGTTGGATCCTGATGAAATTCAGCTTACTAGAAGGTCGCCTAGAGTTACGAGTAGGCAAAATCTAGTTATTTATTTCTTTTAATATAATTTCTATGGCTTTATCTAATTGGGTATGTTTACCTTCTAAACGGTCTTTAAAATCTTTGGCTACATAAACATCCGGCTTCACACCTTCAATTTCTAAGTCTTTTCCATCTAAGGTATAACATCCCCACGAAGGCAAGCGATACGAAGAACCATCAACTAATCCCTGGCTGGTAGTAAAAATAATCCACCGATAGGTTTCTGTTCCAACAATGGTTCCTAAGCCCAATTCTTTAAAGCCGGCAGCAGTCATTTCTGCATCGGATAACGATTGCTCATTAATCAATAAGACGATGGGCTTATTGCCATAATCAAAATTAGATTGACCGGTTAATTTTCCGCCGCGATATTTCCAATTCAAATAGGTTTTTTGTTGTAGAAAATTCAATACAGCATCGTGTACATTTCCACCTGTATTATAGCGTAAGTCTAAGATGAGGGCTTTTTTATCTGCCTCAGCACTAACCAAATCGTGTTTAAAGGTGGTCAACTCGCCCCCAGACATATTTTTCATGTGTACATAGGCAATTTTATTATTTGATTTTGCATCAACATAGGCCTGGTTTTGATCTTGCCATTCGTTGTATAATAAGGTACGGATGGCGCCACTTGAAGTAGGATGAATATTGACCGTAAATTCATCGCCATTTCTTCGAAAGGTTAAACTCAGCTCATTTAAAAGGGTTGGTGAGGTAAAGTACGATTCACGATTTAATTTTTTATTTACTTTCACCCCATTTACCGCGACAAGTTCATCGCCTTTACGCAAGTTTTTACCTTTGACATCAACGGGACTATCCGTAATAATACGATCTATGTGGTACGGATTGTTTTGGTCAAAGAGAATGCCTGTAGCTAAAGACCGTGTGCCGTAAAAGATATCTTCTTCATTGCCATTAGAATTAAATCCAAAATGTGAAGTATTTAATTCTCCCAGCATATCATTAAATATTAAACGCAAATTTGAACGTTCGGTTACATAGGGTAAATAAGTAGCATACTGGTCTCTTAATTTTTGCCAGTTTTGTCCGTGGAAATTTTCGTCGTAAAAATTCTCTTCCATCCCTGCCCATGCTTCATAAAACATCTGCTCAAATTCTTGTGCAAGCGATTTTGAAAAATTGATTGCTAAATCAATTGCTTTAAGTTTGTTTGACTTAATAGCAAGGGTAGAAATTTTTCCTCCAGTCAAAATATAATTATTCTTTTTCCCTCGAACTAATTGATAGCCACGAATTGGGTTTTCACTAATTCGTTCGGTCTTATTTCTTTCAAAGGGCTTGAGCGTTGTTTTATACAGTTGACTTTTACCTTCATTCTGATTTGAAACATATATAACATACGTTTCATCACCGCTGCTAAGTACCTCGGGAGCTTGTTGTTGTCCGAAAAAAGGACTGATTTGCCTTAAACGATCCATCAAACCATTTGGATTAATTGCAACGGATACCTTTTCTTCGTTGGTTTCGGATTCTTTTTTATCCTCCTTTTTGCCCTTTTTATCGGCATCTTCTTTTTCTTCAAAAAGCGCAACTACCTTATCTGATTTAAATGGAGCCTCATAACGATCTAAGGCCATTTGATAAATTTTGGCATTAGTGGTTCCTGAAGGATAGCCGGGTTGAATTCTATCGGAAGCAAAATAAATGTATTTGCCTTCTGGTGACCAAACAGGATTTGATTCTGATACTTTGGTATTACTGAGATTTAAAATCGCCTTGGTAGCAATATTATAGGTGAAAATTTCGCTTTCAAAATTTCGATAGGCATTGTATAAAATGTACTTGTCATCGGGTGAAAATTTAGGGGTAGCATTGTAAATTCCCCAAAATTCGTCGGTCACAATAGCACTGCGTTTAAAATTTGACAAATCCATTAAATACATGGTATTTCTACCACTTAAATACACCGCTTGGCTGCGATCACTATTCAGTGAGATTTGGCGATTGTTTTGTTGGTCTTTGGTCAGTTGTTTAGGGGTCGCTTTTGCGGAAGGATCACTGTTTACTGTAAACCAGTTATAATAGCCCTGAACAGATTGTGAAAACAGCAAGGTCTTATTATCGTTTAACCACTTTACTTCGGCTACGGCCTCTTGTTCATCCGTCTTTACACTAGAAATGAAATTCCCTTCAATGTCTGAAATAAATACTCTTCCTCGGGAAACAAAGGCTAGTTTCTTTTCATCTGGTGAGACGTCAAAGTAACTAATCTTTCCACTGGTTTTAAACGTTTGATCTTGATGTAAGGTGTTGTTGATATACACATTAATTTTTGGCTTGGTGGTTTTGCCACTTGCCACATCGTATACATATAATTGATAGTCTTTTCTAAAGACAATTTTAGCCCCATTCGCACTTACTTTGGGCCACATAATAGCAGTTGAAAAATTGGTAAGTTGCTTTTTGTTTCCTTGATCTAAACGATATAAGTTGTACTCACCATTCGCTTCATCTGACTTGAAATACAAGGTACCATTTTTGTCAAAGGTTGCCCCGAAATCTTTTCCGCGATAGCTGGTGTGTTTTTTAAATTCTTTTGTTTTGGGGTTATAGGATTTAATGTCAGGATTGTAATCTCCTTTATAGCGTTTGCGATGTGCAAAATTATTACTTTCCCACGATTCGTTAAAATAGATTGCATCGCTGTTTGGATCTTCTACCACGTTGTGTACGGTATTAAAATAATGGTCAAATAAACGGGTAGGGGTTCCACCACTTTTATCAATCCAATAAGTAGTTACTGAATTTTCACGGTTCGAGGTAAAGTATATTTTTTTGCTATCCCAACTCCACGAACTCACTACGTCGCTTCCATCGTGAAAGGTTAATTGGGTAATTTCTCCTCCTGTTAAAGGCATCACATAAACGTCATTATTGCCAAATTGATTGCTTGAAAAGGCGAGCCATTTTCCGTCTGGAGAAACACTGGGTTTGTTTTCATTTCCTTCCATGGCGGTAAGGCGTTCTGCATTGCCACCATCTACAGCAACTTTCCACAAATCACTTTGATAGCTAAAAATAATGGTTTGTCCGTCCGGGGTGAGGGTTGGACTAAGGGTAAAATACGGTTCATTGTTTTGGGCTAGTACCCCGTTGGTAACTAAAAGACAATAAAGACTGAGAATTGAGATCAGAGATTTCATAAAAATAAGAAAAGGTTAATGTGTTAATTTGCCCTAAAATTAGTGAAATTAAAGCAATTTAAATCAACCTGAATCAGAATTTTTTACGCCTTACAGCATTGAAAAACACCAAAAAAAAACCCTCCATTTGGAGGGTTTACTTGATGTGTTTAGCGACAACAAGTTCTTATTGTTTTACTATTTTAAAACTGCCTTCACGTTGTCCAATGGCCACTTGCACAAAATATACCCCACCCGGAAGGTGTTGTAAATTAAGATCGGTGTTGGCAACAACAGGGCGGTTGGTCATAACTTTTTGTCCAATGGTATTAAAAATAGTCACCTGCGAAATAGTTTCATCGGCTTTTAAATTTAACGTGTTATTGACAACAGGATTAGGCGAATAGCTAAATCCAACAGCCATTAAATCCGCTACACTGGCGGTGGCAGTATTACTCAATTTATAATGATCAATTCCCACCCCCCAAGTCAATGTATTCTCATCGTCATAGGTAAAACGTACTTGAAAGGCCGCATTAATATACGGCGTAACATCAATATTTACCGTTCTACTTGTACCGGAATTACTAGCGGTGTCATCTGAGTCAACAAACCAAATGTTTTGCCATGCTGATCCATCCCAAACATCAATTATAAAATTTCCTGAATTTCCAAAGGCTTGATGATTGTAAATAACTTCAATTCCAGCTGACGTTAAATTAGCTGCAACTAAATCGATGGCGGGACTTGTTAGTGTCAACACGTTGTTGTCGGTTGGTCCCGAATCATTATCACTAAAATAGGCGGCTCCAGAAGGAAAAGAAGCATAGTTTCCTGCGGCTCCTGCTCCACTTCCAACAATATTGCCGGTATATCCAAATTGCCAAGTATCTGTGGCAGATTTTGTCATGCTCCATCCAGCAGGTGCAGTGGTTGCATTAAAATCTTCTTCTTGTAATTGCGCGTTCACGGTGGTGCAAAGTGCAAAGACAATATATAGTATTGTTAATTTTTTCATGGTTTTAAATTTAGATATTATTCAAATTCTACACGTTGTACATACACTTTTGCATTTCCAGCGGCATCAGTAACCGTCCATTCTCTAACGATTATATTGACACGTTTTTCAGCGCAATTACTCAGTGAAGCATACATATCCATATGCTGAGAACCTTCACCGCCAACGGCTTGTCCATTCACTGTTCCTTCGTAAGAAATCCAAAATCCAACCCCATAGTTTCCATACTCATCGCGAGCACCAATATCCATGTGATGTAAATTGGTAGAACTCAGTAAAGTTAAGGAAGAATTTTTATATTCCCCAAATCCAATGATTTTATAGGGTTTTGAAAAATCTACATTGGCGTATTCGCGCTGATCTTTTAGCGCATCAGTAGGTTGGTAATTTCCTGTTCCTTGCCAGGTGCTGTAATCAACCAAGGGTTCAAAATAAATCTCAATTAACCATCCAGAGGTAGGGTCTTCATTATTCACGGCTCGTCCGTGAATTTTGACCGAACCATCTTCAAACTTTTCAACATAGCCTTCTTCCCAGTGATGCCATTTATCAAAAGGAAAACTGTGAAACCAAAGATTAGTAGCTTTAAATTCTTCTTTGGGACTATAATTAATCATACACGATTCTACTATATCGGTATATTCGTTATATTCTACAGTAACTGCAGAACAATCATCTACAAAGTTAACTTCGGGTAACTGTGTTGGGTCTTCTAATAAAATATGATCTACAAANTTCACGGCAACTGGGGGTGTTGTATCAAAGTCAACACAGGTACAGCGTACATCTGTTTTTACCGCTCCAGCGAGAATCCATGATTGTCCATTAACAGACTGGCCATTTCTTCTACTTCGAGTATCTATGGTAATGGTAATTTCATCTACATTTCCTGGTACATTATCTAACTTTAATTCAAAGGTCTTAATACAACAGGACCCAGAAGGAAACTCGGTAATTTGTTCTAGGAGTTCAACCGAATTCCCAGTCCCATCACTCACTTCAATTTTAATATAACGACCATCTGCAGTCAATTCAGAGATGGGTAATTCTACCGCTACCGTTCGTGGACCTGAATCGGTAGGAATAGGTAGGGTAGTGGTTTGAATGTCATTATATCCATTTAAAGAGGTAAAGGTACCTGAACTTGCGATTCCCGTATTTCTATAGGTAAACACATAAACCAGCATCGATTGTGCATGGGCTGCGTTGGTGGTATTGTTATATACAATTTGAGCGGTGGCTGGTAATTCTGCTCGATAATACCATACGCCCGAACTACCTCCTGTAGGAGCTACGCGATTAGCGGTAAACGATCTACCATAACCATCTTCAATTTCTATGGTTTCGCCTGGGTTTTTGTCTTTATAAACAATTTCTACCACAACACGGTCAATTCCTTCCGTATCTGGAAGGTCCATGGTGGCGGGCACATTGTTTTTAAGGCCTAAGGTCATAAGGTCTACTTCTATACCATCCTTACAGGTATACGACCATCCTGAATCAGCTGCACTGGTAAAGCTATTTGATTCAATCTCAATTTTTTTGACAACGGGTTCGGTGTTATCCAAATCCATGGCAAAAAGTGTAGGGGAGACTAAAACTAATGCGAATAAGATCATTCGCAAATTGTACTTTTGTTCCATGCTTATAGATTTAGTGAGTAATATAAAACAACAATTCCCTACTAGAATGAACTAATAGGGTATCTTATAACGGCGATATAGCTATTATATTTTGAATTTTCATGCGTAATAAATTACTGCGTTTATTATAGAACAACTGAAGTTTGGTAATTCCTACCCCAAAATATGAAAAAATTAAAGTGTGCTCGTTTTATGTAGTAAAACATGGTCTAACAAGACCATTGCCGTTAAGGCTTCAACAATGGGTACAGCTCGTGGAACAACGCATGGATCATGCCTTCCTTTTCCTTGTACGCTAACAGATTTACCGGTAGCTGTAATGGTGTCATATTTTTGTAAGAGGGTAGCAACTGGTTTAAATGCAACCTTAAAATAAATATCCATTCCGTTAGAAATCCCCCCTTGAATGCCCCCTGAATAATTTGTTTTCGTACTTCCATCAGGATTAAAGGCATCATTATGTTCCGAACCTAACATGGTGGTTCCATTAAAACCACTGCCAAATTCAAATCCTTTTACAGCATTAATAGAGAGCATAGCGTGGCCTAAACTGGCATGTAGCTTGTCAAAAATAGGAGCTCCTAATCCTACTGGAACTTGTTTTACCACACAGACGATGGTTCCACCAACGGTGTCCCCCTTTTTTTTAGTCTCTTTGATAAAAGTTATCATTTTTTCGGCTATAATTAAATCTGGACAACGGACTGGAGTGGATTCAATTTGCGCAAAATCGAGTTCAGTATAAGGTTTATCTACACTAATTTCACCTACCGAAGCCGTATAGGCATTAATTTCAATCTTCGAAAGGAGTTGTTTTGCAATGGCACCCGCTACAATCCAGTTGGCCGTTTCCCGTGCAGAAGAGCGACCTCCTCCACGGTAATCGCGTAAGCCATATTTTTTACTATAGGTATAGTCGGCATGAGAAGGGCGAAACGTATCTTTAATAGCACTGTAGTCGTTTGATTTCTGATTGGTATTACTAATTTGAAAACCAATTGACGTGCCTGTTGTTTTTCCTTCAAAAATACCCGATAAGAACTGAACTTCATCCGGTTCTTTACGCTGCGTTACGATAGCTGATTGTCCGGGTTTACGCCGGTTTAGCTCTGCCTGAATAGCGTCTATATCAAGAGTGATTCCAGCTGGGCAACCATCAATAATTCCGCCAATGGCAGGGCCATGAGATTCGCCAAACGTAGTGAGTTTAAAGAGTGTACCAATGCTGTTTGCCATAATTCAAAGATATTAAAATTCGCTCGTAAAATGTAGTTTTACTGTGGGGTACTTACTTTGTGTCATTTGAATGGTAAACGCAGAATCGGCAAGAAATACCAATTGGTTCTGCTTGTCTTTGGCTAAAAACCGTTGTTTTACCCGTTTAAACTCTTCAAACTCACTATTTTTAGGATCTTCGGGTTCTACCCAACAGGCTTTGTGCACATTTAAATTTTCATAGGTACATTTTGCACCATATTCGTGTTCAAGGCGGTATTGAATAACTTCATACTGTAAGGCTCCAACCGTTCCAATGACTTTACGTCCGTTGAGTTCCAAGGTGAAGAGCTGTGCAACTCCCTCGTCCATTAATTGATCTAAGCCTTTGTACAATTGCTTTGATTTTAATGGATCTGCGTTGTTGACATAGCGGAAATGCTCGGGAGAAAAACTAGGAATTCCTTTAAAGTTTAATAATTCGCCTTCCGTAAGGGTATCTCCAATTTTAAAGTTTCCTGTATCGTGAAGTCCCACAATATCTCCTGGATAGGAGACGTCTACAATTTCCTTTTTTTCTGCGAAAAAGGCATTGGGACTTGAAAATTTTAATTTTTTGCCTTGACGTACGTGTAAATAGGGGACGTTTCGTTTAAAAGAGCCTGATACTATTTTTACAAATGCTAATCGGTCGCGATGTTTCGGATCCATATTGGCATGGATTTTAAATACAAAGCCAGTCAATTGCTCTTCACTGGCAACAACCGTCCGCTCTTCCGCCATTTTAGGGCGAGGAGAAGGGGCGATTTCGATAAAACAATCTAAGAGTTCTTGCACCCCAAAATTATTTAATGCAGAACCAAAAAATACAGGTTGTAACGTTCCGTTAAGGTATTCTTCAGAAGAAAAATTGGGATATACCTCATAGACTAATTCTAATTCTTCACGCAACACTTGGGCGGCTTTTTCTCCAACAATTGTATCTAATTCAGGATCATTAACATCATTAAATTCAATGCCCTGTGATACCGTTTGCTTATGCTCACCAGAAAATAAATTTAATTTTTTTTCCCAGATGTTATAAATCCCCTTAAAGTCATAGCCCATACCTATTGGAAAACTCATTGGGCAAACGCGTAAGCCTAATTTTTGTTCTACTTCGTCTAATAAATCAAACGCATCCTTTCCTTCACGGTCTAATTTATTGATGAATACAATCATCGGAATATTACGCATTCTACAAACTTCCACAAGCTTTTCAGTTTGCTCTTCCACCCCTTTAGCCACGTCAATTACCACAATGACACTGTCAACAGCGGTAAGGGTTCTAAAGGTGTCTTCGGCAAAATCTTTATGCCCAGGCGTATCTAAGATGTTGATTTTTTTATCCTTGTAAATAAAAGCAAGCACTGAAGTAGCCACCGAAATTCCACGCTGCCGTTCAATTTCCATAAAGTCGGACGTTGCTCCCTTTTTTATTTTATTATTTTTAACCGCACCAGCCTCTTGAATTGCCCCTCCATACAGTAGTAATTTCTCGGTAAGTGTGGTTTTCCCAGCATCTGGGTGAGAGATAATTCCAAAGGTTCTTCGGCGTTTAATTTCAGATAAAAAACTCATATTACATGATGAAAATTAGGCCGCAAATATAGGGCTAATGTTTGATTATCACGTGTAGTTTAACGAGGATTTATTCTACAACAGTTGCCTTGAGAAATACGTCTTCATAAGGCCATTCATCTGATCCCGACTTTAAGCGTGAGATTTTCTCGGCGACTGACATCCCAGAAGTAACTTCCCCAAAAACGGTATGATCGTTGTCGAGGTAATTGGCACCTCTTTTCTTGGTGACAATATAGAATTCAAAGGGAGAGGATTTTTTACTGATATTTTCTTCGTATTGTCTTGCCGCTCCAATTGCGCCGTACTTATGCTTGCGATTCGATCTAAATTCTGGGGGAATGGTGTAGTTTTGGAATCTATTGCGCATTTCACTGGTTTTTTTAAGCTCAGAATTACCCGCTTGCGCAACAAAATCAGGTGCTACACGATAAAAACAAGTGGTGTCAAAATACCCCATCTTTGTTAAAAAGATAAAACTTGCCCGATGTAAAGGAACATCTTCATATAATTTAAGCATAATTGTCCCATATTTAGTCTCAATTTTCACCTTCGTTTCCTTATTTTTTTCGCCATAAGCAATGAGAAAGTCAATGGCATTCGCATAGTTAATGGTGTCTAACGAAGGCGCTTCTTCTTCCTTAACAGGGGGCGGTGTTGGGGTGGCTTCCTCCTTTTTTACCTCAATAGGTGCTGGGGTTGAAGGATTCTTTTGGGGTTGCTTTTTTGAGGGGGCATCCGACTTACATGCCGTAAATAGGAATGCAAATAAAATAACTAGTACGCGTAATAATGTGAAGTTCATAATGATTTAATCTGATTGCAAATTTAGCAAAAGAAAAACGTTTTAATTCATATCTTTGCGCTAAGCTAAATCGTATGAAGGAAGAACAAGTTATTTTAGTGAATCAAGAGGATGTAGAAATTGGTGCCATGGGTAAAACAGAGGCCCATGAAAAAGGCGTTTTGCATCGTGCTTTTTCAGTTTTTATCTTTAATGATCAAGGAGAGTTATTATTGCAGCAACGTGCAAAAAGCAAGTACCATTCTCCCATGCTATGGACCAACACCTGTTGTAGTCATCAACGCCATGGAGAAGGAAATCTAGAAGCAGGTAAACGTAGACTGCAAGAGGAGATGGGGATTTCGGCCGATTTAAAAGAAGTTTTTTCCTTTATTTATAAAGCAGAATTTGACAATGGCTTAACAGAGCACGAATTTGATCATGTGATGACAGGTACGTTCAATGACGATCCGAAAATTAATACCGCTGAAGTTGAAAGCTTTAAATGGATGTCACTGGCTGCTGTGGCCGAAGACATTGCCTTAACGCCACAAAATTACTCCGCGTGGTTTAAAATTATATTTAACGAATATTATCAACGCTTGGTGCTATGAAAGTAACGGTCAATAGAAAAGCGCATTTTAATGCAGCACATCGCTTATATCGTAAAGAATGGTCTGATGAAAAAAATGCGGCAGTATTCGGAAAATGTAGTAATCCGAAATTTCACGGGCATAACTATGAGTTAATCGTTTCGGTAACGGGGTCTATTGATCCGGAAACAGGTTTTGTTATGGATATGAAAGTATTGAAAACCTTAATCCAAACCGAAATTGAAGAACCATTTGATCATAAAAACTTAAACGAAGAAGTGCCTGAATTTAAATCCTTAAATCCAACCGCCGAAAACATTGTTGTCGTGATATGGAATAAACTACGAGAGAAAATTGATAAAAAACATGCGTTGTCCGTAACCTTGTATGAAACACCACGCAATTTTGTCTCCTTTAACGGATCGTAATGAAAAAATATATAGGAATTCTTGTTTTACTAGGTATTGTAGGACTAGGCCTACAAAAAATAGCTGCTCAAAAAATGAAATTAAAAATAGGAGATAAGGTTCCATCATTTAGTCTCACCAACCAAGATGGAGAGGTGTTTAACAGTATGACGGTTATCGGAGTTAAGCCAGTTGTCCTGTATTTCTACCCTAAAAATGAGACCCCAGGCTGCACCAAACAAGCCTGTAAGTTTAGAGATGAGTTTGAAGTCTTTAGTGATTTGGGGGTGGAAGTAATTGGAGTAAGCGCAGATGATGTGGCTTCACACAAGGCATTTGCTCAAAAATACAAGTTGCCTTTTACCTTGTTGGCCGATGAAGATAAAGCCCTGCGAAAGATGTTTGGGGTGCCAAAAAATCTTCTAGGTCTTATGCCGGGTAGAGTTACTTATATAATTAATAAAGAAGGTGTTATAACACACATATTCGATCATTTGTTTAATGCAGAGAACCATATTAATGAGGCGCTCGAAAGTTTAAAAAAAGGCTAAAAATGAACGTGCGCTATCCCATAAAATTTACCCCAATTCTAAAGTCCAAAATTTGGGGAGGAGAAAAACTAAAGACCTTGTTAAACAAGGAGGCAGAAGGACATGATATTGGTGAAAGTTGGGAAGTATCTGATGTAGAAGGTGACACCTCTATAGTGGCCAATGGTTCCTTAGAAGGAAAAACCTTAGCAGAATTAATCGAGACGTATAGGGGCGACTTTTTAGGAGATAAGGTATTTGCGCAATTCGGACAGAAATTCCCCTTACTTATCAAATTTATCGACGCTAAAGAAGCCCTGAGTATTCAGTTACATCCCGATGATGTATTGGCTAAACAACGGCATAATTCGTTTGGTAAAACGGAGATGTGGTATATTGTGGAGGTAGATCCGGGCGGTAATTTAGTAGTAGGTTTTAAAGAGACTACAGATAAAGAAACCTATCTTAGGCATGTAAAAGAAAAAAACCTACTCGCGTTGTTAAACGTGGAAGAGGTAAAGCCGGGACAAGTATATTTTATTCCCACGGGACGTATTCATGCTATTGGTGCAGGGGTTTTGTTGGCTGAGATTCAACAAACAAGTGATATAACCTATCGCATTTATGATTGGGATCGCAAAGATGCAGAAGGTAAGGGCCGTGAATTACATACAAGCTTAGCCCTAGATGCTATCGATTATACAGCTTTAGAGCGCTATGATACCCCGTATACAAAAGTGAAGAACAAGGCAACCGAAATTATTGATTGTCGCTATTTCACGACGAATATGCTTAGTATAGACGCTCCTGTGGAACTCAATCATAGGGATAAAGATTCTTTTATTATCTATATATGTGTCAAGGGAGCAGTTACCATCCAATACGGAAAGGAGTCTAAAGAAAAATTAAAAAAAGGGGAAACGGTCCTTATGCCTGCTTCCTTAAAAACCTTTAGCTTTGTACCCGAAGAAACGGCCGAATTATTAGAAGTCTATATTCGTTAACCCATATCAATGCGATACGTTGATGATGAAGTAAACGAACAGAAATGTAACTACGCTATCACCTTAAAAGAGGTCACCTCAACTGGGCACGGATAAATGAAGCGTATAAGGAAAACGAATAAACAATAAACAGTAAATTTTAAACACAAGAATTATGTCAAGTATTAAAGAGTTAAAAAAAGATATCAATTACCAATTATCTGATATCATTGAAGAGTGCTATGTATGGCAAATGATGCAAGAAGATAAAACCAAAGCAGATAAGGCAGAAAAAGTGATCGATAAATGTATTGCTACCTTCGACGAGTTAATTGCCCAGGTAAATGCAAAGGATATTGAAAACAAAAAAGCTCATTTTAAAGGGGTACGTGCTGATTTGGCCACGAAATCTGAAGCGTTGTTAGCCGAAATAGAAAAATTGTAAAACTTTAACATTTTGCCGAGCAAATATTGCTTAATTTTAACACACCAAAGTGTAATTTCTTTCGGGATATTACGTTTAAAAAATTAGAGACCACTAAAACCCATTTTTAAGTATGGCACGTGCTATGTTTGATTACACAAAAACTGTGTTAAAAAAAGTTAGTTTCAATACCGAATTGTTTTGCAAAGAACTGCAAAAAGCAGTCCAACGACTCTTACCATATGAGATTGAAGAATTGAAAATTTGGTTACAAGAGTACACGGCAAACAAACCTGAGCTATACGTTTGTATGGCAATTGTAAAATAAAAAAAAAGGAGTCATTTGACTCCTTTTTTTATTTTGATACGGGACTAATAATTTTAACATCGCTGAATGCGATGACTCCTCTAATCACACTGTCAATTACTTCTTTTAAAACTTCCATGAGTTGAATTTTTAATTGTGACTTATGATAAATAAGACTAATTTCTCTTGAAGGAATTGGCGCTTCAAAACTTTTTAGATAGGGTTTATCTTCAGGTTTAAGATCAAGGGTATACAAATACGGTAATAAGGTCATTCCCATCCCTTCTTTTGACAGCTTCATCATCGTGCTAAAATCTCCAGTTGATAAGGTAAACGGTCTATCGTGATCTTTTTTCATAGCGCTACATAAGTTGAGTATGCTATCGGTAAAGCAATGTCCGTCTTCCAATAGTAGTATGTCCTCTATCTCTAAATCAGCTACATTAATTTTTTCTTTATCAAATAAACGATGCTCCTCGTGTACAAAACCAACAAAGGGCTCGTAATACAATACGCGTTCTATCATAGCATCGTGTTCTAAGGGGGTGGCCGCAATTCCCGCATCTAATTGACCATTACTGAGCTTAAACAATAAAGCATCGGTGGTTAATTCTTCAATGATGAGATTTATTTTTGGGTACTTCTTAATAAAGGTTTTTAAGAATAGAGGCAGTAAGGACGGTGTAACGGTTGGAATAATTCCCAATTTAAACTCGCCCCCAATATATCCTTTTTGCTGATCTACAATATCAGTAATCCGATTGCTTTCGTCGACAATGATTTTTGCCTGCTCAATAATTTTTTCGCCAATACTAGTGAGTTGAATGGGTTTCTTTTTGCGATTAAAAATAACCACATCTAACTCTTCCTCTAATTTGTGAATCTGCATGCTGAGGGTGGGTTGGGTTACAAAGCATTTTTCAGAGGCCAAGGTGAAATTTTGAAATTCGGCTACCGCCAGAACATATTTTAATTGGGTAATTGTCATGTAGTATAAAATTTGGTGATAAAAATAGTAATTCTATCAATAATAACTATACAATCAATGCCGTAAATTAATGAAGATATGCCATACCTTACTACAACATAGGTGGCATGCTTAGTCTAAGGTTTCGCTTACGCGGGATGGCGTTGCTGAGCAGGATGGTATCGCGGACAGAAAAATTTGTGTTCCGGGTGCTAGTAGCAGCTTAATACATATCCCAAAAGCGTCGTTTTTTATCCATTTCGCGCTCTTGTTTAACATATTCTGCGGGTTCTACTTTTAAAAATGACGAATGCTGCTCAATGGCGTATTCAAGCTTTTCAATTATATCTGCCACACTTTCGTTTTCGTAGTCAAATTCTAGCGGTTCTTTAATGACCATGGATTGTAAGACGCCACGTTTTTTTAACTGTAGCCCTTTTTTATCGTAGGCACGTCTAAATCCGTCAATAACAATCGGAATCACTATAGGCTTATAGGTTTTGATTAAATGTGCGGTTCCACGGCGTATTGGTCTAAAAGGTTTGGTGGTACCCTGTGGAAAGGTGATCACCCAACCATCTGCTAGTGCCTTACCAATATTACTTACATCCGACATTTTAACCTGACGATTGATTTCCTTTCCTTTACTTCGCCAGGTACGTTCAATAGAAATTGAACCGGTATAAGCAAAAAGTTTAGGAAGAAGCCCTGACTTCATAGTTTCTAAGGCCGCTACATAGTAAATATTTAATTTGGGTTGCCAAATATAGCCTATGTTTTTTATGGAGTCATCTCTTCCACTAAGTGCCGCGTTAAATACGTGTAACATGGCAGCAACATCAGCAAAATAGGTTTGATGATTAGACACAAAAAGGACCCCGTTTTCGGGTAAATCTCTTAGGATCTCAGAACCTTCTATTTTAAGTTTATTAAACCCTTGGTAGCGTTGATGTGAAATAACCCCCAATACTCTGATTAAAAATTTCTTTAAAAACAGGGCATTACCAAACGGATCTTGTTTATATAATTTCATTAAAAAGTAAGCGATTTAAGTCAAATGTACGAAAGTATGTTTATAAAACAGAATGGAAAAGGTCTTTAATTTCGCTGAGGATCATAGCCGTTGCTCCCCAAACGATATAATCGTTTAGTTTAAAGCAAGGTACCTCAATTTCTTTCATATATGAAGTAGTTAAACGTTTTGTAACTAAAGCCCCATCCGATAAGAGGTCACTTAAGGAGACCTCAATAATTGCCGCAACTTCTTCATTGGCAACTAGGGTAGGTGCTTCTTCAGTATAACATAAAAAGGGGTGTACCCAAAAGTTACTTGGCGGGATATAAGTAGGTGTTAAAGGTCTAATGAGTTTAACAGCCTGTTGGTTAATATTCATTTCTTCTTCGGCTTCCCGAAGGGCTGTGTGATAAATGGATGGGTCACTGGGTTCTTTTTTTCCTCCGGGAAAACTAATTTGAGCGGCATGAGCTCCTTCATAATCTGGGCGTAACATTAAAAGAAACTGTGCATGCCCCACAGCATTGGGGTAAAAAAGTGAAACGACAGCTGCATCACGTGGCTGCTTTTTTTTGATGTGTTCTTCCGAAAATTTTTTACGTAAAGCGGGAGCCATTTTAAACTGAGAATCTTGTCCCCCAAGCGCTTGACGCTGCAATTCTTTAATATGTGTTAAAAATGAATTATAGTCCATTAAATTTCTTTAGTTTTACTCTTCAAATTTACAATTTAAAAGCTAAATAATTTATGAAAATAGGTATCGTCTGTTATCCTACATATGGAGGGAGTGGAGTAGTTGCAACAGAGTTGGGAATTGCCCTATCAAAAAAAGGGCACGAGGTCCACTTTATCACGTATAACCAGCCGGTAAGATTAAATGCCTTATCAGAGAATATCTTTTTTCACGAAGTTTATGTAGAAGAATACCCCTTATTTCATTACCAACCTTATGAGTTGGCCTTGTCGAGTAAGTTGGTAGAGATTGTTAAAGAATACCAGCTAGAAATTCTACATGTACATTACGCTATTCCGCATGCCTATGCTGCATTTATGGCTAAGCAAATGCTCAAGGCAGATGGCATTGATATTCCGTTTGTAACCACCTTACACGGAACAGACATTACCTTGGTGGGAAGTCATCCTAATTATAAAAAAGCGGTTGAATTTAGTATTAACCATTCAGATGCGGTGACCGCAGTTTCAAAAAGTCTTAAAGAAGATACCTTACGACTGTTTACCATTAAAAAAGATATTCATGTTATTTATAATTTTATAGATATTGAAAAATATGAGCAGGCCGAGAATGAGCCTTGTATGCGTGGAAATCTGGCGGCACCAAACGAGCGAATTCTTACCCATATCAGTAACTTTAGGCCGGTCAAACGAATTCCCGATGTCATTCAAATTTTTAATCGAGTACATAAGGTATTAGACGCCAAACTACTTATGGTAGGAGACGGGCCTGATAGAGATGCAGCAGAGCACTTGGTACGCGACCTAGGGCTTACTGATCAGGTTAAGTTTTTGGGAAATAGCTTAGAGCTCAGTAAAATATTATGTTTAACAGATTTGTTTTTACTCCCTTCTCAAACCGAGAGTTTCGGTTTAGCCGCGCTAGAGGCGATGGCCGCAAAAACGGCAGTAATTTCATCTAATGCAGGGGGCTTACCAGAGGTTAATATTAATGGTGTAACCGGATATCTTAGTGATGTTGGTGATGTAGAAGATATGGCTAATAATGCCATAAAAATTCTTGAGAACGATGAAACGCTGGCAACATTTAAAGCAAAGGCGTTTACGTTTTCTGAGCGGTTTACCATTGACGCCATTTTACCACAATATGAAGAGGTGTATCGTACGGTCAAAGAGGGGTGTTGTTAGGCTTGGTAAAAAGCGAGGCCTTCTTCAACTAACTGTGACTCCACTTCACAATCTAATTTGAATTTTTCAAGTTCACGTAAGAGTACATATTTAACTAATCCTGCCGTATTTTTTTTATCGTGTTTGCACAGCGAAATAATGGCTTCATGGTCGGTTTTAGCAATAGCGGTCTTTCCGTAGGTTTGATGGATAAAAAGCTTAAGCTTGTTAAGGTCTTCAAGAGGAAAGTTAAATAGGCGATGTGAAAAATAACCTTCTACTACCATTCCAATTCCTATAGCTTCTCCGTGAAGTAGGCTGGGCAGTGTTGTTGAGTTTAAATAAAACGATTCTACGGCATGCCCAATGGTATGACCGTAATTGAGCACTTTTCGTAGCCCTTTTTCTTTTGGATCTTCAAGAACGACCTTGTTTTTTAAGGCAATTGATTGTCGTACTATGGCCGCAAGCTCGGTGGGTGTAGTCCATAACCCAGCATAAATTTTTTCGAGTAATTCCCGGTCAAAGGTAAGGCCGTATTTTACAATTTCTGCCAATCCCGATGCCAATTCACGTTGCGGAAGTGTTTCTAAATAGCTCAAATCAATTAAGACCATTTCTGGATTCGCAAATAGACCAATCAGATTTTTTAAATGGCCAAGATCAACGCCCGTTTTACTGCCTACCGAAGCGTCAACCATACTTAATAAGGTTGTGGGAATATTAATAAATTTGATACCGCGCTTAAACGTAGCCGCAACAAAACCTCCGAGGTCGGTAACCATTCCCCCTCCTAGATTTATGAGTAGGCTGTTTCTATCGGCATGCTGTTCTGTTAAGGTATTCCAAACCCTGAGGCAGGTAGTGATGTTTTTATGTTGCTCACCTGCAGGAATCCGAATAGGATGCAAGCTAAAACTAGGATCAATTTGTTGGCTAAAGTGTTGGTAGCAATACGTGTGGGTATGTTCGTCTACCAAGACAAAAACAGAACGCACTTGGGCTTCACGTAAAATTTTATTTAAGTTAGTATAAGCTTCACCGTTAAAATAAATAGCGTAGCTAGTGGCGTCAATTGGCTTCATAAAATGGCAGTGTATTTATTCGGCGAATTTATTGAAAAATTATATTAGCATGACTATATTTGTTTAATTATATCGAGGTATTCTAAATACATCTTAGATGAATTGAGCGTGCCACACCAACAACATAAACCAGCACTAATTTGATTTCCTTAGGATGAATACCCATAGGTAGTCATCGTAATTATTCCATAAAACCAACCGAATGAACAACTATTTTAACGACACCAAAACTGCGTTTAGTTTAAAAACAGATGCAGAGTTAGACCGAGCATATTTCTTATTTAAAATGATTAAGAGCGAGCCCTTGGTGCGTATTGGTACGGCCGTGACTAAGTTCGCCCTCAAAGCCCACATGCCAGTAGAACAATTAATACGCGCATCCGTATTTGATCATTTTTGTGGTGGAGTAACAGAAGAAGATTGCATGGGGCCCATTGATAAAATGTACACTAAAAGAGTCCACGCAGTCTTAGATTATTCGGTAGAAGGAAAGGAAGATGAACAACAATTTGATCTTGCCGTTGAGAAGACGCTGACCAGTATTGATTTTGCCAAAGAAAAAAAGAGTATTCCCTTTGCCGTTTTTAAACCAACAGGGTTTGGAAGATTTGCACTGTATGAAAAGTTAGGAGCGGGGAAAGAATTAACAGCGCAAGAGCAGCATGAATGGAAGCGGGTCTTAGATCGATTTCACAAGGTGTGTACTGTTGCCTTAGAAAAAGATGTTCCGCTATTAATTGATGCAGAGGAAAGTTGGATGCAAGACGAAGCTGATCGCTTAATTGAATCCTTAATGGAAAAATACAACACCCAAAAAGCAATTGTTTTTAATACGTTACAGATGTATCGTTGGGATCGCTTAGACTATTTAAAAGCCTTATACGAAAGATCGAAAGCAAAAGGGTATATCATCGGAATGAAAATTGTACGCGGTGCTTATATGGAAAAAGAGCGTAAGCGTGCAGCAGAAAATGGCTATCCATCTCCAATCTGTGCAGACAAGCCCGCTACAGATAAAAATTACAATGAGGCGATAGAATTTATGTTAAGTCATGATCGCTTGGCCCTTTTTGCAGGAACGCATAATGAAGAAAGTTCTTATTTAGCCATGAAAATTGCCGAGGAAAAAGGGGTTGCCAAAGATCATCCAAATTTGTGGTTCGGACAGTTATATGGCATGAGTGATCATATTAGTTTTAATTTGGCCAAAGAAGGGTATAATGTAGCTAAATACCTGCCTTTTGGGCCAGTGCGCGACGTGATGCCTTATCTCATCCGACGTGCAGAAGAAAACACATCGGTTGCAGGTCAAACCAATCGGGAACTTGAATTACTAAAAGCAGAACGCAAACGACGTAAAGCAGCACGATAAGACATTCTTATTATCCAAAGTATGCGTGCTGAAACTAAATCTTGAATGAAGACGCATACGTGTGTTTTTACCACAAGCCCCCTTAGAACTTGTCATCTCGAGAGCAACGGAGTGAAACGAGAGATCTCATGAAGAATAGCAGTGATCCGGTTAGTATGTGGGTATGTGAGTTGGTGTGTTCTTGAGGGATGTGTTCTTGAGGGTTGGTTTTTTACCACAACTATTGAAACGAGTAGATTTTTGATTGGTATTTTGGAACAAAATAGCACTATCAAAAACGACCGAGAGAAAATAATCAGCGAAGCTAAAGGCCACTTACCCGCAGGTAAATCACAATAAGTTAAATCCCAAATTCCAACTGCTACTTTTACATTTTCATTTAAAATTTTACATTTTAAACTTCTTCCACTGGTTCTTTTTTGGGCAATGCAAAAAAGAATAAATAA